>FKKE01001215.1_pt2 | contig 40162 bp, 37 predicted proteins | sample 1106331 | NCBI WGS metagenome assembly FKKE01 (sample SAMEA3931202, study PRJEB13176) | freshwater metagenome | biome: Drinking water system; feature: drinking water; material: freshwater | place: China | collected 2013-02-06
CTGCAGTATCGCTACTGGCTGAACAAGATGTCCTATGGGCAGTGGCTGGTCAGTGTATTGAACCAACAGAAGCTGCCTAACGTGTCCGGTGTGTCGTCCGAAGGGGCGGACGTCAAGCGGATCCGAGGATTGTTGAGCGGCTCGCATTTCCAGCAGGTCAACTCCGACTTCCGGATCATGGGGCAGGCGTTTTTCGTCACGGACCCGGATTATCTCCAGCAACTGAGCAATTCGGGGGTGCAGCGTGCCCTTCCGAGCGGCGAATCAAGTTTGCTGGCGACTCACCGGTTGGGCAGCGGCAATGTGTATTTCTATGGGCAGTACTTGCAGCCGTTGCAGTCGGGCGGCAGCGATACGTTCCAGCGCCTTCCGGAGTTGGGCTACAGTTTGGCCGACGTCGCTCCCTTGGGAGGGCCATTGCTGGTGAACCTCGACAGCAGCATGGTGCATTTCTATCGGGACGAAGGATTTCAACTCAATCGCGTCGACCTCGTCCCGGGCATTTCAACGAATGTGCTCGATATCGGTCATGTGTTGGGCATTACGCCGCAGGCGAAGTTCCGCGAGATCTACTATACCCGAGGGATTTTCGACGAGACCCCGTTCCATCGACAGACCTTTTGGGGGAGCATCGATGCCACTTCGCGGTTGAGCCGGCGCTATGGGTTGGAGAATGGCCAGAGCCTGCTCCATACTATCGAGCCGAAGGTGGTCTACGAGTACGTGCCGGCCTCAGATCAGTCGAAGGTGGCGCAGATTGACGCCGTGGACGACCTCCCCAAAAAGAACCTGCTGACCTACTCTCTGCACAGTCGCGTGTTGGAATCCAAGTCCAGCGGGAACGCCTTCAACTGGTTGGATCTGACGGTTGCGCAAAGCTATCGGGTGGGCGGCGTTCAGACGGTCGCGCGCGACTTTACTCCGGGGCAACTCCCGCTGTTCGGCACCCTCACGCAGCCGCTGTCCCCGGCCACGACGGCGATTCAAGGGCATAAATTTTCGGACATCTGGATCCGCGGCATCATCGGCAATACGACGCCGGAGTATATTCCCGGCTATTCGCCTCTGACGGTGGACACGCTCAGTCGCCAATATTCGTCGCTCACACAATACCTGACGTTCGATGCGTTCGTCGATCCCTACCGCGGCACTATGAGCCAATTCAATACGGACGTGCGCGTGCAAGACAACAACCGCTGGTATCTGGAGGTTGGCCAACGGTATGCGCGAGACGGCAACCGGGCGCGACGCGGCGATATCTGGAATCCAATCTCCTTCAATGAGGTCTATGCGCCGACGCCCGAAATTCAATTCGTCACGGCAACTGGGGCGGTTCGGCTCCCCTATGGGGTGACGGTCGGCGGGCGGGCCTACTATGACGTGAAGGGCGGACGAAGCCCGGAGTATGATTTGGTCGGTTTGTATCAAAATCCCTGCAAGTGTTGGTCGCTGGGGTTCTACTATCTGCAATTTCCCGATCGCTTCAACGCCATGGTCGTGCTCAGCCTGACTGGCATCGGTTGGACGGAGAATTTCGGCACCGCGGTGCTCAAGCAGATCCTGACGCCCATCATGGTGGGCGAGCGAGGATTGCCCTGGGGCGCGGTCGGGGGGCCCTACGGGCGGCAGCCGGCGCCCATCAATTCCCCAGCCGGTACGGCCCCGTGAGTCACCGTCGAATCGACCGGGTCCGGATAGGGGGCCGATGTCGTGTGACGCAGAGCTGGGCAGTTCAAGGAGGGGATGGTGCTGTGTCTCTGACAGGCTGGTGCTGCAAGCGTGCGCTCTCCGTGGGCGCCATGGCCGTCATCTTCGTCAATCTGCCTGGCTGTGCCGGTGTGTCCTCTGGAGGGGAAGGGATGGTCGTGGTGGCCAGGCCTCCCGAGCAGGTTGGTGCGTTCCTTGCCGCAGGAGACTATCGGCGAGCGATTGAAGCCTGTCAGGAGGACCTACGGGTCCGCCCTTCGGTCGGCAGCTACCTCGCTCTCACCTATGTCTATCAAGCCCTTGGCGCGTTTCTTGAGGACGCGGTCACCCAGGACCGTTGGTCCGTGGTGGAGCAGGTTGTGCGGAATTTGAATGGGGATCATCCCGCTCAGCTGATCGACGCCCCCGATGTGCTGCCTCGTATTGCCAAGGAACTCATCAGCGACAGCCTTCAGCGCCAGTCCGATGTGGCGGCGGCGATGGCCGCTCGCCTTGACGGCGACACGGCCAGGCGACTGTGGTCGCAGCAGGCCGTTTGGCGCCGGCTTCATCCACGTGACTGGTGGCACGGCCTTCCGCCAGCATGGCGTTGATGAGGCGCGGTTGACAGTGGTCAAATCGACGGATTAGGATGATCACTCGGTGAAAGCATCGCAGAAGGAGGATGGGCGTGGGAAATCTAGCACTCAAAGTGGACGATAAGAATTGGGATGCCGAGGTTCTGAAGTCACCCGAGTTGGTCATGGTGGACTTTTGGGCGGTCTGGTGCGGGCCCTGCCAGATGGTGGCTCCGATCGTCGACGAGCTGGCGGCGGAGTACGCCGGGAAAGTGCGTGTCCGGAAACTGAACACGGACGAGAATCCCGAGGTAGCCGGGCGCTACCAGATCCGCAGCATTCCGACTATCCTCTTTTTCAAGAACGGGCAATTAGTGGAGACCTTGATCGGCGCGCGACCCAAGCGGCAATTCAAGGAAACTATCGACGCCTTGTTGGCGAAGCCCTCCCCAACGGCCTAGCCGAAAGGGCGAGTGAGACCGGCGCATGCTGACAGAGCTGCGGGTTTCCAATTTCGCCCTTATTGATCAGCTGAATCTGACCGTGCCAGCCGGGTTCGTATCCCTGACGGGGGAAACCGGAGCGGGTAAATCCCTGCTGATCGATGCGATTGGCCTGCTGCTGGGTCAGCGCGCCGTGCTCGAACACATTCGGACGGGCGCCGAAGAATCCGAAATCGAAGCCTCGTTTCTCCTGACGGCGAACAGTCCTCTCCTGGCGCAACTGCGTCAGGTCGACATGCTTCGTGCCGATGAACAGGAGGTGGTCGTCCGCCGGGTGTTGTCACGCAGTGGCCGTAGCCGCAACTACTTCAACGGCCGGTTGGTCTCCCTCCATGAACTTGAACGGTTGGCTGGAGCCCTGGTGGATATCCATGGGCAGCATGACCAGCAGTCGCTTCTGAATCCTGCCGCGCAGATCCATGCCATTGATCAGTTTGGACGGATCGGGCCGCTACGCGACCGTTATGTCACGGCGTACGGGGCCTGGCAGGACAGCGTGCGTCAGCTCGAAGCCTGCCGGGCGGAGGTGGCCACGCTGCGAGAGCGTGAGGATCTGCTCCGCTACCAGGCGCAAGAAATTGCCGATGCTGCGATCCTGCCGGACGAAGATGTGACGCTGGGTGAGCGTTGCCGGCGCCTGGGGCACGCCGAGCGTCTGCGTGCGCTCTCGGAAGAGGCGTACGCGTTGTTGTATTCCGGTGATGGGGCGGTGCTTGAGCGGGTGGCGCAGGTGGGGCAGGTCCTGAAAGAACTGGCGGCCATCGACAGCCAGTCGGCGCCGTGGTCGTCCGCTCTGGCCCAGGGGACGGTGCTGCTGGAGGATGTGGCCCGCGAGTTGCGGTCCTATCGCGAACAGGTCGAGGACGACCCGGATGTGCTGGGGAAGCTGGAAACGCGATTGGCACGTCTGGAGGGCCTGAAAAAGAAATATGGCGGGACGTTGGCAGCGGTCGTGAAGAAGGGCGCCGAATTGGATGCGGTGCTCCAGCAATTGGACGGCGGGAAGGGGAGAGAGGAGGCTCTGGCTGCCCAGGCTGAGGAGATGCGAGGAGCGGCTGGCGCGTTGGCCACGCAGCTCTCCCTGGCTCGACGTGAGGTGATCGGCCGCTTCGAAAGTGTCATCAAGAAAGAATTGAACGCGCTCCACCTTGCACAGGCTCGCTTGACGGTTCGCCTCGAGCCTCTCCCGGAGTCTGAGGATCTGGGCCCGTTAGGGCGGGATCGCGTCCAGTTCTTGTTCTCCGCCAATTCCGGGGAAGCGCTACAGCCGCTCGCCCGTGTGGCCTCCGGAGGGGAGATGTCTCGGGTCATGCTGGCCCTCAAGACCGTCCTCGCCGCCGATGATCGCGTGCCTGTGTTGATTTTTGACGAGATTGACGCGGGGGTGGGAGGGGCAGCGGCGACCGCCATTGGGTTGAGGCTGAGGAATCTCTCCCGTTACCACCAAGTGTTGTGTGTCACTCACTTGCCGCAGGTGGCTGGCCAGGCCCAGTCGCAGCTCCAGGTCGAAAAGGTGAGTCAGGGCAAGCGGACGGTGACACGAGTCAAGCCGCTGGATCGCGAGGCGCGGGTGGAGGTCCTGGCCAAGATGCTGGGAGGGCAAGCAGTTACTTCTGCTATGCGTCACGCGGCAGCGGAACTGCTGGCCAATGCCGAGTCGGAAGCCCTGAAGAAGGGCTAAAGCTCCGGAGCGGCGATCGGCGCGCTCGTCATGGCGAGCGCCGGGAGCGAACTCTTGCATTCCAGCACCACTTGCTGGAATACCTCGAATAGCGCAGGATCGAAGAGCGTGCCGGCCTGATTTCGCATGGCCTTCAAGGTCTCTTCCACCGAGCAGGCCGGCTGTCCCTCTCGCGTCGTCATCAGGGTGTCGAAACACTCTGCGATGGCTACCATCCGGGCTAACAGCGGAATGCCATCCCCCTTCAATCCGTGCGGATGACCTTGTCCGTTCATCTGTTCATGGTGATAGGAGATTGCTTGCACCACCTCAGCCGGGAGGCCGAGGGCCAAGACCATGCGCGCTCCAATTTCCGTGTGTTGCCGGGCCGTATCCAAGGTCTCGCACACGAGTCCTGACCGTCTCTCCCCGGACATATCGAGGCCGATCATCCCCAGGTCATGCAAAAAAGCTCCGATGGCCAGGGACTTTTGTTCCGAGGCACTGAGGTTGAGACGGTTTCCCAGCAGGGTGGCGTAAAAACTGACCCGACTGGAGTGACTGAGAAGGTTGCGATCCTTCGCCTCCAGGAGCGTCGAGAGCAAGGGGACGAGATCGGTGAAATCAGAAGGATCTGGCGCCCCTGGCGAGCCATTGGCCTTCTGTTTGGCCAAGGTACGGTAGCGTTCGCGCAAGATCTCCCAGGTGCTGGTGGTCTCGCTGTCGGATGTCCAAAGTCCTTGACTGTGCGCAAGGAAATCTCGGAAGAAGTCCAACCGCTTTTTCTTGTCCAGAGTTTGATTGATCAGTGTGATCAGTTCGGTGACGTTGAAGGGCTTGAGCAGATATCCGGCCGCGCCGTGCCGGATGCCATCCATCGCTGATTTTAGGCTGCCATAGCCCGTGATGATGATGACTTCGATGTCATGGTGGAGGCGCTTGATATCCTGCAGCAGGTCGAGCCCTTGGCGGTCCGGGAGCTTTTGGTCGAGGGTGATGAGGTCGACCGGGCGTTCGTGAAGGACCTGCATGGCCCGTTGCGCGCAGTCCACGGCCTCAACATTGAAGAAGGGTCTGAGGATCACCTTCAACGCATCGCGGGGTCCTGCTTCATCATCGACGACGAGAATCGTGGGTTTTTCGATCGGGGTGCTGGATGTAGGTGTCATTGTGTAAGTGGTTTATGATTGAATGACAAAATTGTCAAGCAATTCAACCTCCTTTGCAAGGAAGGAAACGGTGGATTCTGCACGGCTCGATCTTGCAGCTGATATGTGGTGCGTGTGGTTGTATTGGTGTCTATATATTGTGGTCTAGGTATGAAAAACCTGTGCGTAACAGGTGCATCAGTTGGGCATAACACTGTGAAAAAGATGTGCGAAGAAAGTGGGAAAAGGAACGAGTCTGGGAAGGGACGCGCTACTCTTGAGCCAATGGCGAGGGTTCGGGAATGGCGGGGGCCGTGTCCGGACGGCTGATTCCGAGTGTGTCCATGCGGTATTTGAGCATGCGACGGCTGATGCCCAGCAGAGTTGCCGCATGTGTTTGAACGTAGTTGGTCCGTTTCAGCGCGTCGAGGATGATGTCGCGCTCAAAATCCATGACGGCCTTCTCCAGCGACACTCGTCCGGAGAGAATATCCTCGCGGAGGGATCCTGACCGGGAGTCGGATTTGAGAGATGGGGGCAGGTGTTCCGCGGCGATGGGGCCGCCTTGCGACCAAAGCATGGACTGTTCCACGACGTTTTGCAGCTCGCGAACGTTGCCGGGCCAGCTGTGCCGACAAATGAGCTCCAGCGCTTCCTTCGTGAACTCCTGCGGTGGTCGCTTTTCTTCCTCGATGCGTTTGGCAAGGAAGTGCCTGGCGAGGAGGACAACGTCTTCTCCGCGCTCGCGCAAGGGCGGAAGGTAGAGGGAGATCACATTGATGCGGTAGTACAGGTCCTCACGAAACGTACCCCGTCGCACCAACTCGTCGAGACTTTTGTTGGTGGCTGCGACGATCCGCACGTCGACTTTGATGGGTTGGACGCCGCCGATCCTGGTGAATTCGCGCTCCTGAAGGACGCGGAGCAGCTTGGCCTGAGTGGTGGGGCTGAGATCCCCGATTTCGTCCAGGAATAGCGTCCCCGTATGGGCCAATTCGAATTGGCCCACCCGCCGTGCCGTGGCGTCTGTAAAGGACCCCTTCTCATGACCGAAGAGTTCGCTCTCGATCAGGGTCTCCGGGAGGGCGGCGCAATTCAGCGCGACAAACGGGCGGTCCCGCCGGCTGCTGTTGTAGTGCAAGGCACGGGCCACTAGCTCCTTGCCGGTGCCACTTTCCCCGGTTACGAGGATCGTAGTCCGGCTATCGGCGACTTGCTCGATCTTTCCATAGATCTCCTGCATCGCAGGACTCTTCCCGATCAAGTTGTGGAACGCATATCGATTGATAACCTGAGCTCGGAGGCTCCGAACCTCGCGTTCCAATTCCTGGGTATCGAGCGCTTTCCCGACGATGATGCGGAGCTCGTCAATCTCGAACGGCTTGGAGATATAGTCGGCGGCGCCCAGCTTCATCGCGTCTACCGCCGTCTTTACAGCCTTGGTCCCGGTCAGCATGATGACGGGGATCGACTTGTCCTCCGCCTGCATCTTCTCCAAAACGGCCAAGCCGTCCATGCCGGGAAGAATCACGTCCAACAAGACAAGGTGAGGAGGATCTTTCTTGAAGAGGTCCAGGCCTTCGTGGGCATCGGCCGCTTGAAGGACCTCATAGGCCGGCTCCAGCACCAACTTGAGGGAGGTGCGGACACGAGGTTCATCGTCGACGACAAGGATACGTTTTTTCATAGGGAGAATGGGCGCACCGGACCAACGGACACCACCCCGTTCGTCTCGACAGAACAGGGCAGGCCTACTCGCTGCCAGAGAAAGTATACACCCGGTTGGAGATTTGGGCTAGTGGACTAGGGTTTTTGAGCGGTTGCGAGGAGGAGCTGTTCGTCGAGGATGGCATCAACGGTCGGACGGGAGGCCCGGAGGGAGGCCAGCAGGACGGTCAGGTCCTGTGGCGAAAATCGCCGCAACCCTCCCTCGGCCCAGCCACGCTCACATTCTGCGAGGACGTCCTCAATGTGTTCTGTCTCGGGTTCCAGGATAGGGGCAATGACCCGTGTGTCTCGTGCGGTGCGGTACCATTGGGCCAAATCCCCCGCACCGCTTGGGACCAGGAGAACAAGTCGTCCTCCTGGCGCGAGGACTCGCCAGCACTCGCGGAGTGTGCCCAGTGGATCGGCGAGATGGCCGAGGGCCAGGTTGACGATGACGGCGTCGAAACGGGAGTTGTGAAATGGAAGTGGTTCATCCATTTCGCCTTGCGCGAAGCACGGCGTGAGCGAGCGTCCGCCAAAGAGCCGCTGCGGTCCCTCTCGACTCAATGAGCTTTGCAACGTCAGCAGCCGGAGGCGGGCCCCCGCGAGGGTTTCAGCATCGAAATCGAGCCCGATGTATTCAGGGAGTGGGGAGGCCAGAGAGTCTCGCGTGTCAGTCGGGGCGGGGCGGTAGGTCAGGAGAAATGCAGCGAGTTCCCCGTAGCCACAGCCGAGTTCCAGAACACGATGCGTGTTCGACAGAGATGCGAGGGAGTGAGCCACAGACGCCAGAATCGGGCGATAGGCGATCGAGTGGAACAGGACGTGACCGCGATGGGCGAGCGAAGACCAATGGCGTTGCCGATTGGCACGTGTCCAGCGGTGAAGGCACGTCATTCGGAGGCGCTCCAAATGTTCCTCCTGATGGAGGTCTTGTTCTGGTATCGGCACGATCTCCGAAGGGCGAGGTCCGTGGCGGGCTTGCGCCAAGCAGAATTGGGCCAGTTGGTGGGCCCAGCTGTGCGGTTCCGTACCAGGCAGCCGGCGCGGGGGCAGGGTGATCACGGTCGGTACGGTGGGTGCCAATAGACTGCGCCATCGGTCCACGAGGTCGGGTGGGGTCCGCAGGCTGTCCTGTGCGGTCAGGAGAGCGGCTGGAACGGTGGTGCCGCTGAAATCCTGGGCGAGATCCTGCACGCTAACATAGCGCGACATGAGGGCGTCCTGGATAAAGGACTCAGTGGCGATGCGGGCGCCTCGAAAATACCCGGTTGCCGAGCGCGGATGGCCCGTGGCAAACGGATCGCGTCCTAGATGCTGGAGGCGATGCAAGTCCTCGGAAATCTCGAGCGGCACGTCCAGGAGCGCGATCCCGACAATCCACCAGTCACTATTCAGCGCTCGGGCACAGAGGCGCCCTCCCATTCCGTCTCCGATCAGCAAGAGCGGGGTGCCCGGCCAAAATTCGTCCGCGAACGCGAGCACCGCGCTCAAGTCTGCTTGCATGCGGCTGAGCAGCGGGGCGTTGGTGTGGCCATCACTTTCGCCGATGTGGTTGGTGGGGTCGTAACGGAGGACGTGCAAGCCTTGGGCAGCCAGAAAATAGGACACCCGGAGGTAGTCTTCTTTCGTTCGCCCGATATCCGGGGAGATCACCACCAGCGGTGCGAGGCCCGGTGTATCGGACCCCACATGGTCGTGATACATGCTGATACGTTGGTCATGGACGTTGTGCGTGAACAGCAGTTCGGTCACAACCGATCGAATGGCGCGATGGGCCGGGCTCGCCATCAGGGTCAGCACGGCATGATTGACCAGCGCGGCAAGCCGGCTTTCTGCGGGTTCGTCAAGCGCACCGAAACGTATCCCATAGTGCCAGTGCCCAACCGTGGACCGGTCCTGTTCGTGCTGGCTCTCCCGGACGATTGCGATCGGGAGCAACGCTGTCGGCGGAGTGTCGGTGGTGAGGGGGGCTAGGGGCCGGCGTGGAGTAGCTAACTCGGGCGGCAGTTCAATCCAGCAGCCCGCAGGGTGAAGGGGGAGTGCGTTGGGGGTTCGCACGTGCGCGCCGTGCATGTGAAAATCCAGCAGGCTCGCGGTCAATTTAGTTTCCACGCCGTATCGGGATCGGCAACGCACGTGGATTGAGAGTTGGCACGCGACGCGGGCGTCCAACCGCCGATCAAGCGACGGATGAAGGGGCGTTCCCTCGTCCTGAATCGCCGGCGACGTCGGGCGTAGGGGCCGGAGCGACGGTACCTGGATTTGCACGCGCAGGCGATCGGGATGATCCTTGAGTATCTCCAGGAAGGACAGCAGGACGGTTCTTTTGACGTCGTCCATCTCCCCAAAATGCACCCGCATACGGGTTCCTGTGGCGGCGTGTTCCGTAGTCGCGCTTCCGCTCAATTGGAGAAACAGAACATCGGAGACGAGGGAAATATGGACAGGATGGGAATGCAGGACCATCGGGAGCGAGCCGAGATCGATGCACAGCCCGCCCTTGCCAAGGTTGGTGGTCGACCCCGACCACGTTTCCCCTGCGCAGGATACGTCCGAGGGGAGCAGGACGGAGCGTCGTGACGCGCCTCGTTGTTCGTACGGCGCCGCAAGTAGTCCGGCCGAGGAGGGAGCGAATTCTTTAGTGACGGGGCGGGGTATCGCGACGGCGGTCTCAAGGGCATCAGGCTCCGGCTTCGGCGCGGCCTCCATTGGAGGGGCTTGGGGTGTGGCCGGGCGCGGTTGCAATGGAATGAGCTTGGATGACGCAGGAGCACGCTGGCCAAGGAAATGCTGGATGGCGTACCAGACCGGCTCAATGGAAGTGCCGCCCTCGCTTGCCGTGCGTCGGTCCGCCGGAGCGGTCGGGACTCCGGAAGGGGGCGATGGGGGAGCCGATTCCTCATGAATTACGCCGACCGTTCCAAGAAACAAGTCCGGCGAGGCATAGAGCCCGCGCGCGCTGACCGTGGCTGGCAAGAGATTGGGGAGGGGGCCGACACGTGGTTTCGGCAGGAGACGCAGTCCAAACTGGCGCGTGGCCCGTGCCCCGGCGCGCCGTTCGTCAAAACGCTTCGCGGCCATGTGCTTCGACTCGCTGTCGAGCAGGCAGGCATAGTGGGTGCCCAGCAACTCTCCGGGCTCGTAGCCAAGCCAGCGTCGAACCGAGGCGCTGATGTAAGTGAAACGACCTATAGCATCCAGTTCGTACACGAGTCCTCCTCGCGCTTCGACGGATTGCAACGACTGGTCGCGCAGCAGGTCGGAACCGGGCGGCTCTTCCCCGGAATCGAGACATGTCCGGAGGACGGCCAACAGGTCCGTGAGAAAGCTGGCGGTCTCTCGAAGCAGCAGTGCAGTGGCCCCGCTACGCATGGCCTGAAGCGGGCTGATGTTCAGCTGACGGCTCTGCAGGATGAGACTGCTCTGTGGAGCCAGGTGCCGCAATTTCTGGATCAGACTGAAGCCGGACACGTCCGGCAGTTCGAAGTCGACAATAATGGAGCCCCAGGCATGGTGTGACACCCATTCGAGTGCTTGAGTGGCGGTATAGACCGCCTCGATTCGGCCGCCAGGGTAGGCCTCACGGAGGGCCGTCGTCATCTGTTTCACGTCCTCGGCCTGGTCGCTCACCAGGAGGACTGAGACGGACGGGTGGCTCACGCCAGGCACTCCCTTGTGGAATGCCCTGAGACCGGCGCGCGGCCATCTCCGGCAAAGAATTGGGTTCGGCGGACACGGGGCCGTGTCACTCTGATGGGGTAGTGATGCGTAGTCGCACTCGGAGCGCAGCGGCGCGGGTAGACAGAACGACCAGGTCTGTCTGTCCCGATCCGTGTGTGCGTAGGCATTGCACTGTGCTCCGTCTAGAGAACGGCGGCAGGCAGTTCTCCTCCCAGGCGGGAGCTCGCTGCTTGGGGTAGATATCCTACTTGCGTCCGTTCCGAAAAATCCAGGTAGGAGCCCTAGTCTAGAGCGCCTGGTCGGAATGAGCCAGGCCAACGCAGGAGGGCATCAAAGGCTGATCAGGCTGGGGTCAACTGGCAAGGGCATGGTGTGCGAACTGACCCTATGGGCTCTGGGCCTGGGCAGACTTCGTGGAACAGTCGCCCGGGGTCATATAGAGCAGGTAGTTGCCCATCCCGTGTTGGAGGGTGGAGCTATGCAATGGGTGATGGTGGACCATGACCATCTCGTAGGCGTCTGCGGTCGTCACCGGAAACCCTGTGGAATCTTTGTAGACCTGGTGGGGCAAAAATTCACGGAAGGTGCCGTCCAACTCCACATCCGGAACGGTTCGCAGCATCGTTCGGTTCTTGGAGGTGTTCTCGAGGCTGATCATCAGCAATTCATCATGCCCGTGGGGGTAGGCGAATTTAACACAGCCGTCCATCAGAAACTTGAGCGGAGCCCTGTGCACTTGTACGCCTGGTTTGATTTCAATCCCCTCGTCGGTCTGATCCGGACCTCGCTCTGCGAACTTGCTGTAGCAGACCACGTTGACACCGACCTGATAGACATCCATTTCGCGGATCGGTTGATTCTCCGGCGCCATATACATCGTAAAGGTCGCCATTACGTCCTTCGTCGGGGGAGCCCCATGGTAGAAGGCCACCACGGACATCAGCCGATCTCCCTTGGCCAGTTTCACCCCATACCCGTCGGGGAATCGTGTCTCGGTCATTTCCAGACCTGCGCCGGCAAAAAACAGCGGTTCGCCGGGGCAGGAGACGCTGGGCTTGCTGTTGTTGAGCATGAGCACATGGTGCAGATAGTTTCGGGGGAGCTCTTTCCCTTCTTTAGTGAAGACCGCCGTCTTATATCCCACGAGGTACATGTCCCGCGGCAGTTGAAAGTGATGTTTAGGCATGGATGCTGCCAAATCCCCTTCGTGCCCGGAAGGGAGATCAATGGGGCCGAAGGTCAGGGTTACAACGTTGTCCTGAATCGTGACGCGGGTCGTAGTTTGGCTGGAGAGGGTCGGAACCTCGTGATGGTCATGCCCGCCTGAGGCGAAGGCCGGGATGTCCGTCCAGACTGCCAGTAGACTCAGTAGGAGAACGCGGAGCATGGGGTCCTTCCAGGCAGAGCGCCGAGCAAGGCGGTTGCCGTCAATAGATGGTTTTCGAATGGACACGCTTGCCGGTTATGGTGAACTGGGAACTGGGGTGATGCGTTTCCAATGATAGGTTCCCCCATGTTCCCGAGGCGGGATATTGGTGTGCCGTCCAACTCGTGTGTACCACCAGACGCCTTTTGCTTCTTTCCCATCCTCGGAGAGCAGCAGTTCAAAACCGCCCTCACGATCATTGCCTGGTTGATGCCAGCTGCCTTGCCACAGACGGTCTGCAAATTTCGTCGTGACGAACTGTCCTCCCTGCTGGGTGTATGGTCCGTTGCCGGCCTGGTCGAGCGTGGCTTGGTAGCGTTTGTCGTCTTCTACTTCCAGAATATCCCACTTGCCACTCAGGTCGACGCCGGCAGGGACTGACGCGCTGGTTCGGTGGAGTGGAGCTGAGGGCATCGAGACGGCGGTGTGGACTTCCAACAGCAGGAAGCGTTCGGACTTCGGCGAGGAAGCAGGCGAGGTGCGCCAGTCATACCCGCGCCTGTCCATCTTGCCGAAGGACGGTGTGTCCTTGGGACGTCCTCCAAGTGGTGAGGAACTCGTGCCATCCGTCTGGGCATTGGCACGGTCACCTGCGTTGAGTGCCCAGCCTGTCTCGCTCGGCTGAGAAGCCCATGAAGGAGTGGCCACACCGGCCACACACCAGATAGCTAGGACGAAAGTCCTTCCGAGCATGGGAAGGGAAGCAAGCCGCAGGCGTTGGGAAAGACCAATTGGCTGACGAATCATAAAAGGGGGTGCAGGCTACTCATTTGCCGGAGGAATGTCAATGTTGACGGTCTCACGAGGGCGAGCCGGCCCGGCATAGCACGACGGTAATGTTGTCCACGCCGCCTCGGCGGTTGCATTCCTCGACGAGCTGTCGGCAGGTCGTGGCGGGATCTTTGTCGGGCTGTCGCAGCCAGGTGGCCAATTCCTCGTCCGCGATCATCTTGGTCAGCCCATCCGTGCAGAGAAGGAGTTGATCGTGGAGTTCCAGCGTGATCGTCGTGACGTCCGGCTCCACAGTGGTTTCGATGCCTACCGCGCGCGTCAGCGCATGGCGGTTGGGATGAACGGCGGCCTCCGCTCGGGAGAGCAGCCCTCGGCGTACGAAATCCTCGACGACCGAGTGGTCGCAGGTCAATTGACGGAGTGCTCCATCGCGGTAGAGGTAGGCGCGGCTGTCGCCGACATGCGCAATGCAGGCCGTCGCAGGCCAGGAATGGCTTACATGCATGGAAACCAACGTGGTGCCCATGTTCCGCAATTCCGGCACGCGCGCGCCTTCGTCCAGAATGTGGCGATGGGCGGCGGCGATCGTCGACCGGAGGAACCCTTCGATGTGAGCGGCGGTGGTTCCGGATGGAGCTCCTGTCGGGAGGGACCGCCACACCTCCTCAAACGCGTCGATGGCCAAGCGGCTGGCCCTGTCGCCCCCGGCATGACCGCCCATGCCATCGGCGACCACGTAGAGTCCCACCTCATTCACAACCAGAAACGCGTCCTGGTTGCTTAGCCGGACGCGTCCGATATCGGTGAGTCCGACTCCTGTCCACTGTGGTGTCGTCACAATGTCCTTTGCGGCTGCACCGGTCAAGCAGGGGCCGAGGAGAGGCTGACGGGTCCCCTGGACTTGACGAGGCGGTCGTACAGGTCGATCGCCAACATACTGAGATTGAGCGTGTCCGCCCGATTATAGCGGAGAAGTCGATCGAGTGCTTGGACGGAGCCCATCTGCCATGCCCGCCAAAGCTGGACCGCGTCCCATCCGTCGAGGCCGACCAGATCGGTATCCCGGGTAAGTCCAAGGGTCGCCTCGATCTGTTTGAGGCCTCCGGTCAAGCCGACCCGCCGTGCCACAAAGCAAAGGTCAACATGCAAGGGGGGAGTTCGCAGGGAGGGGAAGACGCGCTTCAAATAGGGGATGTCAAACACGCTGCCGAAAAACGTGATCAGCATCGGTGCGGCGGCCAGCACCTCGTTCAGGCGGGATGCGTCCAGGTCCGTTCCTTCGACCAACTGGAGACACTGATCCCCTGCATGAAGCCCCACGACCGTAACACTGCCCGGCTCCGGGTCGCCTCCGGTCGTTTCGATGTCGAGGAAAACGGCCTGGTCTCGGAAGGTGGGCAACAGGCGCCAGTGGTCGCGTGGGCGCAGGCAGCCGGCAAAGTACCGGCTGTCGCGATCGGCCAAGGCCTGTTCGGCCCGGCCCAGTTCGATGTCGTACCACCGTTTTCGCTCACGGGACATTCCAGCCAGGGTCGCCCGGCGGCGAAATATCGACCAGTCCGACAGGCCAGCCTCCCACCAGCGCCGTTCCGTGGCCTCGCCGATTCCCTTCAGCAGGACGAACGTGGATTCGATCACGATAGCGAGCAGTCTGCCAGAGCGGGTACTCCGAGTCCAGCTTGATTTCAGGATGGGGGGACAGATACAGTTCACTTCGTGCAGTGAGCCGGGACGGACAATCACATCTTAAGCGGGCAGATCGATATGACGGACCCAGGAACGGCGAAACGAATCCGAATTCGAGTAGGCGGCGTGCATCTGGACGCGGAACTCAAGGCGAACAAGACCGCTGCCAGCGTCTTTGCCGCGCTGCCGGTGACCGCCCCGTTGAATGTGTGGGGAGAGGAATTCTTCTGTAAGGTCGACGGCGTAAAGGATTTTCGCGAAACCGCGACCACACACGTAAAAGTCGGGGACGTGGCCTGGTGGGGGCCAGGGCAGGTGCTGGCGATCTTCTTCGGGCGCACACCGATGAGCAGCGGAGCCGATCCGGTTCCCGCCGATCGAGTCAATGTCATCGGGAGAATCGTCGGGGATCCGACGCTGTTGCGGCAGGCCTTTGGAGCGGCGACCATTTCGATTGAGCAACTCTGATCATGCGACTCTCCAAAGAACGTGTCCATCACCTCGCTCAGGCCGTGAGCCAGACGTTGCAGTCAGAAGGCCAACTGACCGTTCTTGGCGACAAGGGTATCCTCGTGGAGGCCTTGGAGCAGACCATCGCGACCGAGTTGGCCGTGGAAGATCGGCTGAACGCGGAAGTACGGGAGATGCTGAAGGCCTACGCGGACCAAATCGAGCGGGGACAGGTGGATTACCAGAAAATGTTTACCATGGTGAAGTCCAAGCTTGTCCGTGAGCGCGGACTGGTGTTGTAGGGGGCCCATGGGTATCCTGAGCGACGACAAGACAAATCACTTGGCACACGTGATCCTCACGAATCTCAAGGGTTCCAAGCACGCACGCATTGAGGGAGAAGACGTCAAAGCGCTTCGGACGATTAAACGCGTGCTGGCCGCTGAATTGGAGCAGGAAGCGGCCATTGACCAGGCGGTCCGGAAACGGTTGTCCTCCTATGCGCGCCCCATCCGTGAGGGGACGCAGGAATGGGAGGTCATGTATCGGAAGGCGGTGGAAGAGGAACTCAAGAAACGCATCGGGCGGGAAGGGGGAGCACGATGACACGATCGGGAGTGTGCCTCGTGGCAGCGGGATGGCTCTTGCTGACGGCCTGTTCGAGCACGCCCAAGGCGGTTCCGTTGGTGCCGTTGCCGCTGGATGCGCGGGCCTCGACGCAGGTGGTGGCTTTGAACGACCAGGGGATGTCCGCCTACCAGCAGCATCAGTTTCCCGAAGCCAAGGCCCTGTTCGAGCAAGTGGTTGCCGCCGCTCCGGATCTCGGTGCTGCTCGGTACAACTTGGCGCTGGCCCTGAATGCGCTGGGGGACTCACAGGGAGCCCACGATCAATTCATCGAGGCTGCGACCTTGGAACCGGGCAACAAGATCATTTGGGATTCCCCGGCCCTCCGGCCCTATGGCAATCCGGAAGGGACGAAGGCGGCGTCGAATGTACCGCAGAATCCCAACCGTCGCTCGGCGGCCGGGATGGGCGGGTATGGTGGGGGCGGAGTGGGATCGCCGCGTTAGCGCGTGACGCACGGAAAGAAGAAACGATGGCAAAGGCAGCAACGGGACTTGCAGTGGGGGAGCAGGCCCCCGATTTTACCCTTCCGGATGAAGCCGGCGATCCAATCCAGTTGAAGGATCTGAAAGGGCAACAGGTCATTCTCTACTTTTATCCGAAGGACAATACGCCGGGTTGTACCAAGGAGGCCTGCGGATTCCGGGATGCTCGAGCCAAGGTGGCCAAGGCCAAGGCTGTCGTCGTCGGCGTCTCTCTGGACGGCCAAGACGCGCATCAACGATTCATTGAGAAATACAACCTTCCCTTTACACTGCTCTCCGACACGGATGCGACAGTCTCCAAGCTGTATGGCGTGTACAAACAGAAAAACATGTACGGCAAGAAGTACTGGGGCATTGAGCGAAGCACGTTCATCATTGATACGCAGGGCCGGTTGAAAGCGATCTTCCGCAAGGTCAAAGTCGATGGCCATGTCGAGGAAGTCCTTGCCGCGCTGAAGTGAGTGAGTCTCCCCATTCCGATCATCCCGTCATGGCTCCGCGGGGCTGCCTTGTCGTACGCCCTGCTTTCGGTCGTCTGTGGCCTTGGACTGTCCCAGGTCTCAGCCGCGGAACCGGTACGTGTGCGCGTTCAGGTGGCCGATGCCATGGCCCGTTCCGGACAGCCCGTTCAGGTGGAATGTCGTGTGGTCGAGGTTCAGGCTTCGGGCCTGCGTGGCGTGGCCGGGGCACGTCTCCGCCTGATCGTGGATGGGGCCGATGTTGCCGCTGCCGCGACCAACACGGACGGTCGTGTCACCTTCACGCTGGAACCTCGGCGACTCGGGCTGCTATCCATGAAAGCGGTCCTAGACACGCCTGCCCGTGTGGTCGAAGCGGAGGGACTTGGGACTCTTGCCGTCTGGGAACGACGGAAGCCACTATTGTTCGTTGAACACGCGGTGCTCGTCGATCTGTCCGAGGAGGGTCCCTCGCGTCCGGTTGCCGTACCCGTGCCGGGTTCGGGCGAAGCATCCCCCGGAGCCGTGGAAGACCTCTCGCGGCTTGGACGATTTTTCTACAACATCGTGTATCTGGTGCCGACCTCGGAAGGGGAGGAACGACAGATCGAAGCGTTTCGGCATTGGTTGGGGGCACATCACTTTCCCCCCGGGGTGGTGATTTCCGTCCCGATGACCGTGGTCGGCATCGAAATGCTGCTCACTCGACTGAAGTCCGAGGGATGGGACAACCTTCGTGCCGCTGTGGGGCGGAGTGCCGTGTTCGCGCATGCCATGGTGGCCCAACGTCTGCGGACCGTCGTCCATACACCGACGGCCCCGAGCGATCTTCCCCGGAAAGCCCGGGTCGTCTCCAATTGGACATCGGTTCGGAAACACTTGCAGGATTGAATCGTGACGGACTCGGCACGGCAGGTTCGGCAAGGCGGACGTCCGGTCTTCCGGCAGGCCGGCAAAGAGGCGCTCTTGTTGGCCGGGAGCCTGCTCGTGTCGGCAGTACTCGGGGCGGCCGGTCTGTATTTCCTCTATGTTCCACCCCGAGCAGAAATCTCCGGTTGGCGGACTGCCTCCATTTTGGCGGGGACCATTCCGGAGGAGGAGCTCAACCAGCTTGGATTTCGGGGACAGCCCATCCACTACGCGGAGGGCGATTTCGTGGTGGTGTTGGTGGGCGATTCCCAAGTGGAAGCGCGTCCCGCGTGCGCCTTGCATTGGATGCCTGAGCGACGTTTGGAGGCGCATTTGCGCGCGCTGGGCGTGCCGCACGCCAAGGTCTTTACCATTGGTTCGAGTGGGTACGGCCAGGACCAGCAGTTGCTGGCCTTGCGCCAATACTTCTCGAGATTTCGTGCCGACCAGGTACTGCTCTGGGAAACACCCGAAAATGACATCTGGAACAACATGTTCCCGACCCACTGGCCGGCTAACGGGACACCGAAGCCCACCTTCCGCCTGGAAGAAGGGCGGTTGGTCGGGCCGACGGAAGCGCTTGAACAACCGATTCCTCCGCCGCCGTTTTGGCGCCGATTTTGGCGTCAACCGGGGAGGGACGATCTGTGGGAACAATACCTCCCGCCCGCCTATACCCCGCTGGCCACGTATGATGGACCGGTCAATCGGACATGGGAGCAGCGCGAATCAAAGCTTGTGAACGAAAACCTTGGGAATGAGAAGGGGCACCGGACGATCTTTCTCACGCCACGAAGCCCCCGCATGGAATATGGCCTTGCGTTGGCGCGGGCCCTACTGGGTGAATTGGAGCGGGAGTCGTTAGCTCATGGCGCGCGGTTTACCACGATGGTGACGAGCCGGATCGACTCCGAGGGGCTCCCGGTGACGAACTGGGAGCCGGAGGTCTACCGATTTCGCGGAAAGTACTATCGGGCCTCCCGCCGGCAACGGGAGGAAAACATTCGGACGATGAATGCCGGTCTGGACAACTATGAAATTCCGGTGACGGCGGAGCACCCTGGAGTTGGTCCTGCGGATGGGCATCTCAATGAGCATGCCGTGGACCAGGTGATGCGCGACGTCGCCGTTCGGCTCGCGGCCGAGGTGCTGCACAGCGGGTCCGGACGGCCCCCTGCCTCTGTCCACTGACAGGGGCGACAGGAAAACAAGATACGATCGGGGGCGAAGGAAGACTCCTTGCCTACCTTCCTTTTTAACGGCCGGTTCCATTAGAATACCCCTGGCATGCGGGCGAGGACCACTTTCCACTGTCAGGCCTGCGGGCACCAGTCGCCTCGGTGGCTCGGTCGGTGTCCGGATTGTGGCCAGTGGAATACCTTCCAGGAAGCCCAGGCGGCTGTTTCCGCAAAGGGGCGGCCCGCGCCGCTTCAGGGGGCTTCCCCCCAGCCAACTCCCATCACGGACATTGTCTTGGATGCCGAAACCCGGTGGCGTACAGGTATCGGCGAGTTCGATCGCGCATTGGGCGGCGGGGTAGTGCCCGGTTCCGTGCTCCTGATCGGTGGAGATCCCGGCATCGGGAAGACGACGCTGCTGTTGCAGGCTCTTCCCGCCTTGGCCGTCGGCGGCGAACGGGTGCTGTATGTATCGGCGGAAGAGTCACCCCGACAGGTCAAGATGCGGGCCAGCCGACTCGGAGTCGAATCTCCTGCCTTGCTCATCTATTCGGAGACGTCGCTCCAAGCGATCCTGAAAACCGTGGGGGAGGTACGCCCACGCGCCCTCGTGGTGGATTCGATCCAAACCGTGTATTCCGATCAGTTGACCTCGGCGCCGGGGACGGTCAGCCAGGTGCAGGAGGTCGCTGCTCAGCTGATGTGGCTGGCTAAGCGAAGCGGGACCCCCGTGTTCATCATCGGCCATGTGACGAAGGAAGGGGCGATCGCCGGACCACGCTTGCTGGAGCACATCGTGGACACGGTCTTGTATTTTGAGGGCGACCGCAGCCATGCCTATCGGATTTTGCGTGCCGTGAAGAATCGGTTTGGCTCGACGAACGAAATCGGCGTGTTCGAAATGAAGGACATGGGATTGGAGGAAGTGGCGAATCCGTCTGAACTGTTCTTGGCCGAACGTCCTGAGCGGGGGACCGGGTCGGTGGTGGTGTCCAGTATGGAAGGGTCCAGACCCATCCTGGTGGAGTTGCAGGCCTTGGTGACCTCGACCGGCTACAGTATCCCCAAACGGATGACGAACGGGATGGAGGCCAACCGGCTGTCCTTGTTGCTCGCGGTCATGGAGAAACGCCTCGGACTGCACCTGGCGGGACAAGATGTATACGTGAACGTGGTCGGCGGGATGCATGTGGATGAGCCCGCAATCGACTTGGGAGTGGTAGCCGCCGTGACGTCCAGTTTGCGGGAGATCGCCATCGATCATCGCACCATGGTGATGGGGGAGGTCGGTCTGGGTGGGGAGGTCCGGGGGGTTTCGCAGGCGGAAGTGCGGATTCGTGAAGCCGCAAAGTTGGGGTTTACCAAGTGTTTGTTGCCCGAGCGCAATCTCGCCAAACTGGATGGTGCCGCACGGCTCGCCGGTGTGGAATTGATCGGCATTGGGGAAGTGGGGGAGGCCTTAGATGCGGTGCTGGCGTAAGGTGCTTGGGGGGCTGCGCGTCTGCGCGCTCCTCGCCGTGACCGCCTGTCAGTCGGGGCCGCCGCCGGTGCCGGAAGTCGTGGTGCCGGAAGTCACGGCTCAGCAGCTCGTGGCGCTGTTGCAAGCCCGCGCGGATGGCACTCGGAGCGCCAAGGGGCTCTTCAGCGCCAAGATCAAGGGACCGGGGCTTCTGCTTCCCGCGCGCGTGGATGGTACGGTCTTCTATCATCAGCCGGACGCGATGCGTGTCCGGGGGTTTACGTTTTTCGGTGGGGAGCTATTCGAATTGGTCGTGAATCAGGATCAGTTTCGCCTGGCGCTGCCGACCGAAGGTCGGGAATTAAAAGGACACGCCTCAGAACTCGGGCGAATCGCCAAGTTTGGGCGGCCCGTGCAGCTCAGCCTGTGGGCGGTTCATGGGGCGCTCGGTTTGACGACCGTGACACGCAGTGAACGGCTGACCGTGTTGGAGGACGGAGATCGCTATCGGCTGGAAGCCGTGGGTGCCGCGGGGACAGAGATGGAAGGGGTCGTCCGGCGGCTGTGGTTTGAACGGAAGAGTTTGCTGATGGTTCAGGAGGAATGGGTTGGTCCAAGCGGACAGGTCGAGGCCACGATGCGGTATGAGGATTTCAGGCCGGTGAGCGAGCTGGCCCCCGCATCTGCGCCCTCGTCGCTGCCCAGCGTGCGTCCCTATCGAATCGTCATGGAGGATGGGCGCGGGCGCGGCAGTGTCCAGTTGACCATGCAGGAACTGATGGCCAACGTGCCGATCGCGCCTGACGAGCTAGGTGCCATTTGAGCGGACGATCATGAGAGTCTTGGCGATCGAAACCGCCACAGCCCGCCAAAGTGTCGCCGTTGTCGACGACGCCCAGGTGTTGTCCAGCGCCGCCCACCATGAAGCCGGGAGCCATACGCGATGGCTGGTGCCTGCGGTCGACCGCGTTTTGCAGATGGCCGGCTGTACCGTGCACCAACTCGATGCGTTCGTTGTGTCTCTGGGGCCAGGGTCGTTCACGGGCTTACGGGTAGGGTTGGCCACCGCGTTGGGACTGCGGGCGGTCACGGGGCGGCCTATCGTCACGGTTGGGACACTGGAAGGCATGGTCTGGGGCGTGCGAGGGGTTAGGGGGCCCATTTGTCCGGTGTTGCCGTGCCGCAAAGGCGAGGTGTTTTGGGCACAATTCGAATGGAGCAGAGACGGGGCACTCAAGACGTTGGTCGACCCCCATGTCGGTCCGCCTGAGGCGATAGCCCGTACGGTCAGCTGCCCGACGCTGGTATTGGGAGACGGATGGGCGCAGAACCAGGAACGGGTGGAACCTAATCTCCAGGCTCGGACGCGTGAGTGGCGCGAGGCGCCAGCTGAATCTCAACACCCGTCCGCGATCACGCTGGCGCAGGCCGGACTGGCCCGGTTGCGCGGAGGGCAGACCGCCGAGGCCGTGATCGTTCCCCTGTATGTGCAACGGGCGGAGGCAGAACTGCAACGTGGGGTGGTCGAGGGTAAGTCCGCACGGATTCTTCGTGGGGAAGGGCGGGCCGCCATCTCCAAGGCGCGGCGCCGTGCCGACTGACCAGGAGGGGCATGGGCGGATGGGCGGCGCAGGTATGACAGATCAAGGTCCTGCAGCAGTGTCGACGGCAAACCTTCCTGACGGCATTCGTCTCTGCCGGGGAACGGAAGCGGATCTTGACGCCGTGGTGGCATTGGAGCAAAGCTCGTTTGCCGAACCCTGGACTCGCAAGATGTTCCAAGGGGAACTCACGGGCAATCCATTCGCGCGCGTGCTCGTGGTGCGGGAATCCGGAGCGCGCGAGGGGGGAGAGGTGCTTGGGTACCTGTGTTACTGGATCGTGTTCGACGAATTGCGGGTGATGAATCTCGCGATCCAGGCGCCATGGCGGCGACGGGGCGTGGCGACGGCCATGGTCCGCTACGCGATTCGGGATGCACGGACGGCGGAGGCCACACGCGCGCTCCTGGAAGTGCGGGCTTCGAATGCCGCGGCCCGGGCGCTCTATCAGTATGTGGGGTTTCGGGAGACCGGGGTGCGAAAGGCCTATTACCGCAACCCCGTCGAGGATGCCGTCTTGATGGAGATGAACCTACTGACGGAGGGATGACAGGACAACGTGACGGAAAGGGAGGCCGGGCCACTCATCTTCTAACCAGCAGAGGAGGTGCCAAATGGTTCCAGACGGTGCAATTGCCGATCAACTCCGGGCCAACAGCATCGAATTTCGGCAGCTGGAAGAGGCGCATCACCGATTGGACGTGGAACTCAACGATCTGCAACGTCGGCATGTCCTGACCCCCTCGGAGGAAGTGCTCAAGAAGCAGCTTCAGAAAGAGAAGCTGGCCAAGAAGGACCAGATGGCCGCGCTGATTCGACGATTTCGTGACCGGGATCTGAGTACGGCGGCCCATTGATCGTTCAGGAATCGGGGGTGGCGGCGGCGCATCGGATGGGCCGCCGCCGCCGACCTACAAGGCAAGACGATGGCGGCAGTCATTGCGCCACTGCAGGCGCACATTCGTACAGTCAAACAGCGGCTGTTGATCGTGGGGGCCACGATCATGGCTGCGTTCGTGTTCACCTTTGCCTATGCGCCCGAACTGGTGGCCTGGCTCCGGCGCCCCCTGGCGGACGACCTGGTGTTTTACAGTCCGACGGAAGCGTTTTTCGCCACGGTCAAAGTCGCGTTCTTTGCCGCAATCGTGCTGAGTTTGCCGGTCATCTTCCATCAGTTCTGGAAATTCGTTGAGCCGGCCCTTCTCACACGGGAACGTCGATGGGCCATTCCATTGTTTCTCCTGGCCGCAGGCTTGTTTGTGCTGGGACTCGTTTTCTGCAATCTGGTCATCCTGCCCTTAGTAATCGCCTTTTTCGTCGATTTCGGGATGGAACGGTCGATTCGGCCGGAACTCGGTGTCGGGACCTATATCGACTTCAACACGAAGTTCTTGGTCGTCATGGGGTGCGCGTTCGAGCTCCCGCTGGTCATGGCCTTGGTGGCCCGTGCGGGCATGTTCCACTGGACGCTGTTCTCCCGATTTCGTCGGCATGCCATGTTGGCTGCGCTCATCGTTTCGGCCATTGTGACGCCGGACGCTACGATGTTCACCATGCTGCTGATGGCGGTGCCGCTCATGGTGCTCTACGAAATCGGCGTCTGGGGCGCGTGGTGGTTTGGGCGCGGCGTGCCGGTGCCCCCCGAGTCGGCTGTCGCGATCGATGGCGAACTGCCCATCGAGACGGCCGGCCACCGATTCCGATGAAAGGACCGTGTATGAACCGGTGTCTAGAGTACGGAGGCCGATTCGTGCGTGGGGCACGCAGCCTTGCTGTGTGGGTTGCGCTCGCCCTATTGCCATGGAGTATGAATACATGGGCCCAGTCCAGTCCCGATCCGCACCGCCCGAACACATCTCCTCTTTCGTTTGACACTGCGGCCAGTATCCAGGCGTTGGCTGTGGTCGGCGAGCAGGTCGTCTATGCCGGATCGTTCGGAGCGGGCATGTTCCGGAGCGAGAATCGTGGCGGTACCTGGGTCCCGGCCGGAGAGGGCCTGACCGATGCGTTCGTGCTGTCGATAACAGTTGGTCGTGACGGCACCGTCTATGCCGGCACCTTCCGCGGCGGGGTCTTTCGACGCAAACCCTCTGCAACCAGGTGGGAAGCGCTGAACGACGGATTGAAACGGCTGGAGGTCAAGACATTGTTGACCAGCCAGGGGCAGGTGTTTGCCGGAACGGCGGGTGGTGTGTATCGGCTTGAGGAGGGGGCGTCAGTGTGGACCGCCGTGTCCACAGGGCTGGATGATACGCTGGTGCATGCGTTGGGGCGTGCCGTGGACGGGACATTGTTTGCTGGGACTTCTGGCAAAGGGGTGTTGCGTCACCGCCAGCCCAGACGGGGTGAGCCGAAAGCCGGGGAGGCGCATTCCGGGTGGGTTCGCTTGCGGCAGGGCCTGAAGGACCATGAGGGGTTGGTGGAGAATTATATCCGGGTCATTACCATGAGTCCCAAGCAAGACCTCTATATCGGGACGTTCGACGGGGGCGTCTTTTACAGTGCCGACCAGGGGGACCACTGGACCCCCATCAGCCGCGCGCTGCCGAACGATTCGATCCGCGGGATTGTGTCATCGGATCACGCGTTGATCGTGGCCACCGGTCGAGGCATCTTCAAGACGGAGAACAACGGCCAGAAGTGGGTGCCACTCAACAAGGGGCTGACGGAACTGTCCATCCAAGCGCTGGTGGCGTCGGGAACGAGCACACTCTATGCCGGGACGAGTGGAGGGGCCTTCCGCAGTGACGACGGGGGCGGGACGTGGGTCATGATCAATGAAGGGTTGCAGGTCAAATCGGATGTGCCGTTCACGTTTCAATAACCGGAGGAGATCGTGCCCATGAGTACTGCAACAAACACGCCTAGCGCCACTTTGCACGTGACCATGAAGGGTGAGCCGCTCGGACAGATCGTGCTCAAGTTTTTCCCTGAGGTCGCCCCCAATCACGTGCAGAATTTTTTGAAGCTCGCGCGCGAGAAGTTTTACGACGGGACCACCTTTCATCGTGTGATCCCCGGCTTCATGATTCAGGGGGGCGATCCGAACAGCAAGAATCCAGATCGTGCGATGCATGGCATGGGCGGGCCCGGGCATCGGGTCAACGCCGAATTCAACAGCAAGCCCCACAAGCGGGGCATCCTCTCGATGGCCCGTGCGAACGATCCGGACAGCGCCGGCTCGCAGTTTTTCATCTGTGTCGCCGACGCGAATTTCCTGGATTGGCAATATACGGTGTTCGGAGAGGTCACCAGTGGGATGGATGTCGCCGATAAGATCGTCAACGCGAAGCGCGATGGACGGGACAATCCGCTTGAGCGGATTGAAATGAGCGTGACGGTGACTGAAGGATAGGATCGAGGCCGAGATTGGGGGACATGAAGGACGGGGCTCGGGCGTTCCCGCGGGCATCCTCGATTGCGGCGATGGCGGTTTTCGTGCTGGTGAGCGCCTGCGCGATCCCGCACGTGCCCTATCGATCGACCTACGAGGATCCGGTGAACTTCGTCCGGTTGGAGCCGGATCCCTACGTCTTGCCCGAGTGGCCCCCTTCAGCCCATAGCCATCCGGTGCAACTGGAGGAGGACACGGTTCGGCGCCTCTTCTCCGGACTGCAGGTCCAAGAGCACCGCATTGTCATCCAGAAAAAGCTGGTCGGCCTTGCCCCCCGGGAACCGGCCTTTCGCCCGCAGGAATTGGAGCTGTTGGTCCCGAAAGTCACCGAAGCGTTGGCGCAGGCCAAGTGGAACGAGCGGGTGGCCTTCTATGTCAGTCTGCCGGAGACCTCGATCAAGCGGGAAATTACCTCGGGGGGGATCTACCTCAACGGCACCCACGTGCACATCATACTGGCGAATCGCCGGATCATGTATGGCATTCCCGCCTACGGCATGATCTACGACAAGCGCTATCCGATGCGTCCAACCGGCCCGAAAGGCTTCGATCTGTACTTCGATGACGGCGCCGCCGTCGTCGAAGTCCACACGAGCTGGGTTGACAAGTTGCTCGGCCTGGAGCGCGACGAACTGGTGATCGACTTGGCCCGCTTGCAGGGGCCGCCCGCGATCGTCCGCCTTCCAGGCCAGGGCGGATCCGCTACCGCATCTCAGAGTTGGCCCGGTCTAGTGTGGTGAGCCCCGTCGCGTAGGCCAGGGTCACTTCGGCAATCTTGTAGTCGTATTGTGCCTCCGCCAAGCGGGTTTCGGCGCTGGTCAACGCCACTTCGGCCTGCGTGACTTCCACGACGTTCCCGAGACCCAGCTTGTATCGTTGTTTGGCCAGATTGAGGGCTTCGTGCGCCGTCTGCACCTGGTCCCGCGCCAAGGTGATTTGTTGGGCGAAGGTCACGGTGTCCAAGTAGGCGCTGGTCACCTGCTGCGTCAACGCCTGCTCGATGTTGGCGCTGGCGGCCTGGGCCGCCGCTTGCTGGGCCGTGGCTTCCCGAATTTGGCCTTCGATGGCGAAGCCGGTGAAGATCGGCACCGAGACGAGCGCCCCGGCTGCCCACCATCCTCCAGTGGTCACGTTTCGCCCAGGATCGAAGGTATCGTACGAACCGGCGCTCGCGATGCCGGAGACCGTTGGCAGGTACTGCTTTTTCGCGGCACGTAACTTGGCCTCCGCCGCGGCCGTGGCCTCCCGCGCCCGTTTGACCTCCGGATGGGAGAGACTGTCGGCGATCAATTGCGGCAGCGCGCCCTGCGCGCGCACGTCCACGGGGACCTCCTCCAAGACGTAGTCTTCGCCCCCTCCCACCCCCATGGCCCGGTTCAAGTCGGCAAAGCTGGCCTTCAGATCGTTGCGGCTTCGCACGAGCAAGGATTGCGCGTTGACGAGTTCCACACGAGCGAGGCTGTAGTCGAGCTTGGACTTGAGCTGTTGCCGGTAGAGCGTCTCGATTTGGCCGGCGATCAGCCCACGCTCGCGGACGGTTTCTTCGGCGATTTGGACGATGCGCCTGCGCTTGAGGCTGGTGAGATAGGCCCGTTGGACATGGAGCGAGATCAAGGCCCGCCGTGCCTGGACGTCCTCCGCGCTGGCGCGCTGTGCGAATTCGAAGGATTCGACCAGGCTCTGCGTAAAGCCGAAGTCATACAGGCGCTGACTGGCGATCACGCCGACGGTATAGGCGCTCAGATTCGGTTGCAACAGTCCGCCGGCCGGAGTGACGAAGCGGGGGTTGATTCGGGCGGACCCTGCTGCGGCGTCGGCGTTGCCATAGACTTGAGGATAATAGAGCGAGCGGGTCTGTTCCGTGCGGGCCTCGGACGCCTTCAGGTTGGCCGTTCCTTCTTGCACGACCGGATGGCGGGCCAAGGCGGTGTCGACGGCTTGTTGCAGCGACAGAAAGCCTCCCTGCAGCATGGGAGATTCCGTCGCTGGGGGCGAGAAGCTTTGCGCGTTGGCGGCGAGGGTCATGACTGACGTCAGGGCGATGGTTGGGACACACGAAAGCAGGGGAAACGTGAGACGGTTCATTGAGACGCTCCTTGGTTGGACGGAACCGGTGGTTCGGGTGCCGGAGGGGCTGCACCCGGCGACCGTCGTTCGAATTTTTGTTGTGATGGTTTCGCCTCAGGGAGCTTGAACGGGCTGGCCTGTACGGGCGAGCCATCCAGGAGTTTGCGTTTGCCCACCACGACGACCTCCTCCGCCCCGCTCAACCCGTGCGTGATTTCTACCCAGCGGCCGTCGGTGATGCCGGTCTGCACGGGGACCGACTTCGCCTTGCTCGCGACCACGACGAAGACCGTTTTCCCTTTTGGCCCGGCGATGATGGCCTCAGGCGGCAGGACGAGGGCCTGCGGGATCTCGCGCAGCGACAGCGTCATTTCGGCAAATGTGCCGGGACGGAGGGCGTGGTCGGTATTGGGCAAGTCCACTTCAATCAACAGACTGCGGGTGGAAGGGTCCAAGGCCAGCGTCGAGCGCGTGACGGTGCCGCTGAAGAGACGCGTCGGCAGTTCTTTCACGGCCACGGAGGCAGCGGTCTTACCGGTCGTGATCCAGGGCGCGTCATCCTGGGGGACGTTCGCGTACACGCGGACGGTGTTGAGATCCATGATGGTGAACAGGGGAATGGCGTTGGTTGCGGACGACGTCGCAACCTGGATGAGCGCACCGGGGTCCGCGAATCGAGCCGTGATCACGCCGTTGTAGGGCGCGCGTACCTTGGTGTAGTCGCGCAGGGCTGCACGCTGATCCATAAGGTTCTTGGCGCTGTGGTATCCAGCCTCGGCAACGTCCACGTCCTGCCGGGCAATGACGTCGGGCGACTCCTTCCAGACCTTCTCCAGCCGCTCATACGTGAGCTTCTTGAGTTTGAAATCGGCCACGGCCTGCTGATAGTGCTCTTCGACCTCGGGGGCGTCGATGATCGCGACCACCTGGCCCTTCCGTACCGCATCGCCTTTGTCGGGGCCGATCCATTTCAGGTAACCGGAGACCTTTGCATAGAGCGTGGTTTGATAGAGGGGGGCCACGTTGGCCGGAAGCGTGATGGTATAGGTCAGGTCGCGCCGGGTCGGCGGGGTGACCTGCACGTCCACCGGTGTCGGATCCAGCGCGATAGCCACGGGTGACCCGTTGTCAGTTGCCTCGGGTCCTGGCGAATCCGAAGAGGGGGCCGGTGGAGGACCCTCCTCTCGAACCAGGAACAGGGCTGCGGCGGCGACTACGGCGCCGAGCAGGACGAAAGGCCACAGAGATCGGCGCGGCCCCTTGGAAGACCGCGTCGGTGGCATGGATGGCGGAGGGGAGACGATGTCGTCCATTAGATCTCCTCTGCAGTCGCGGGCGGGGTGCTGGACATGGGCCGCTCCCGCTGCCGCCGGCCTAGAACCACGCTATGAACGACGGGGACCACCAACAAGGTCATCAGCGTACTCACGGCCAACCCTCCGACAACCGCCCGCGCCAGCGGGACCATAGTCTCATTGCCCTCGCCAAAGCCCAGGGCCAGCGGGAGGAGCCCCAGAATGGTGGCCAGGGCAGTCATCAGAATCGGACGAATGCGTCGCTTACCCGCTTCCAGCACCGCCTGTTCAGCCGTTGCGCCGGCCTCGATCATGCGATTCGCGAAATCGACGAGCAGAATACTGTTGGAGACCACGATGCCCATCATCATCAGGGTGCCGATCATCGATTCCACATTGAGGGAGGTCGTGGTGAGGTGGAGCATGAGAACGGTGCCGATCCAGCCGAGCGGGACGGCGACGAGAATGATCAGCGGGTCGATCAGGGACCGGAACAGCCCGACCATCACCAGGTAGATCAGCAACACTGCCAGCGGAAGGGCCAGGGCGAAGTTGGTGAAGGCCGCGCGCATGTTGGCAACCTCGCCCTTGATCGTGATCGTCACGTCTTTGGGCAGGGGAACGGTGGCCAACACCTGTTCGATTTCGCCCGCCACCCGGCCAAGATCATTGCCGACCGGCGTCACCAGGACGTTGATGAGCCGAGACAAGTCATAGTGATCCACGCTGTCGGGGCCGGTCTTCATGTCAAGGGTGGCCACGTCACGCAGGAGCAACGGGGGGCCGCGCCGATCGTCCGCGGAAAAAAATCCGTTCGACAGATCCAGGTTCCGGCCGGCAAAGGGCGTGTTCTGCAGCGCCACCGTTGAGCCGCTCGATCCGGCCGTGTTCAGCGAGGCGGTTGGATTCAGAAGCGTCCGCGCTCCAATGATGGGAATGTTCAGAAGGTCCTCGGTTGTGGTGAGGGTCTGTTCCGGATACTGGGCCAGGAGAAAATACCCGTTGGCCGTTTTGGGGTCGAGCCAGTAGTTCGGACTCAGCGCGATGTTGGAACTGATGCCGGTGATCACGTCCACGATGACTCGGTCTTGCGTGAGGCCGTAGTAGGCCGCCTTGGTTCGATCCACGTTCACGTGCAATTCCGGGTAGCTCTTTCCTTGTTTGATCCGCACATCCGTCGTGTTGGGCACTCGCGCCACTTGTTCTCGGATGGTTTCGGCCACGGGGCGGATGAGGTCGAGGCGGGGTCCCTTCACTTGGATGTCGATGGGCGCGCGGAGGCCGAAATTCAGCACGTCGCTGATGATGCCGCCCGTTTGGAAGCTGACTTCTACGCCGGGGAGCGACGTCTTGAGCCGTTGCCGGAGTTCGGCGATGTAGTCGTCAGTGTGTCTGGCGTGTCCGGCCGTCAGGTTCACGAGGACGAACGCCGTATGATTGCCGGTGTTCGGCGCGAACCGGGCCGCGTCGCCGAAATAGAGTCCGGTGTTGGAGATCACTTCTTCCAAATCGGCCGTGGGGATCGTCTCCGCCACGAGGCGTTCGATTTCCCCGACGATGGCGGTGGTTTTTTCAATCCTCGAACCTTCCGGGGCGCTGACGAGCATGGTGAAATTGCCCGCGTCGACCTTGGGAAAGAATTCCGTGTGCAGTTGCGGGAGGAGGAGCGCTCCGCAGGCGACCAAGGCTCCCAGGGCACCCAGCATGACGGCCCACTTCATCCGCACCCCGGCAACCAAGAGCGGTTCATAGACTGCCAACACGAACCGGAACCAATCCGTCGATTCTTCTTCCTGATGGGAGGAATGTGCATGGCTACGTGCGTAGAGCCGTGCCAGGACGACGGGCGTGACGGACATGGAGACCGCATAGTCGGCCAGCATGGCGAAGGTGACCGTGGCGGCCAGCGGCACGAAGAGGTACTTGATGATGCCGGTAAAGAACACGATCGGCAAATACACGATCAGAATGCAGATCGTGGCGACGAGGATGGGGAGGGTCAACTCGACGGCGCTATCCTCGGCGGCGGAGTAGCCGTCCTTTCCCATTTCGAGGTGGCGATGCAGGTTTTCCTGCACCACGATGTTGTTATCCAGCAGTGTCCCGATGACCAGCGCCAATCCTCCCAAGGTCATGATATTGACGGTCTGCCCGGTCAAGTACAGTGCCACCAACGCGGTGGTCAGCGACAGGGGAATGGCCAGGCCGACGACCAAGGCCGCTTTGAGGCTCCGAAGGAACAAGAAGATCATCAAACCAGCCAAGCCCGCGCCCAGGAGCCCCTCTTTTTGAAGATTGGCGATAGCTTGGCGGATATAGAGCGATTGGTCGTAGAGGAACTTCACGGTGGTGCCGGCCGGAATTTCGGTCAACCCTGGGAGCCGATGGCGGATGCCGTCTGTCACCTCCAAGGTATTCGCCCCTTCCTGTCGTGTGATGGGCAGATAAGTGGCTTCACGACCGTTCACGCGAACGATCGAGGTTTGGATGGCGGCGCTGTCGGCCGCGGTGCCGATGTCGCGCACCAGAATCGGGGTGCCGTTGACGACCTTGATGGGGATGTCGTTGATCTTCTCGACCACGTCCACCAGGCTGTTGGAGTAGACGTAGTAGTCGAGGTCGCCGATCTTGACGTCGCCGGCCGGGATGATGGCGCTTTGGGCGTTAATGGCTTTGACCACTTCGGAGGGCGAGATCCCGCGCGCCAACATCCGCTGAGGATCCATGAAGACCGTAATTTGCCGGACTTTCCCCCCAAGGGGAGGGCCGAACGAGATGCCGGGGATGTTTGCGATCTGAGATCGAACATTGAAGTAGGCCAGGTCGCGAATTTGTTTCGGGCCCAGACTGTCGCTGCTCACCGAGAGGAGCCCGATGGGCAAGCTGGACACCCCGAACTTATAGACCGAAGGTGGGTAGACTCCTGGCGGCAGCAGGCGGATGATACTGTAGGCCAGGCTGGTCAATTCCGATTGCGCGCTATCGATACTGTATTCCGGCTGGAAGAAGACGCGGATATAGCTCATCCCGGCTAGGGACTGGGACTCGATGTGTTCGATGTAACTGGCTTCGATGAATCGTTGTTCCATCCTCAGCGTAATGGCCCCTTCCATTTCGCTGGGACTCAAGCCGCGGTAAAAGGTCGTCACCAGGATGGACGGAATCTTGATCTCCGGGAAGATATCCACACGCATCTTCTTATAGGACACGCCCCCCAAAATGAGGGCGATCATGCAGATCGCAAAGACGGCATAGGGGTTCTTGAGCGCCGCGCGTGTCAGCATGGGGATTTCACCATGCCGGGCATCAGATTTCGCCTGAGCCAGTAGCGGCAGAGGTCCTGAATGCAGAGGACGAGTTGGTCGAAGGTCAAGGGCTTCTGAACGTAGCCGGTTGCCCCTGCCCCATAGCCTGCCGCCACATCCTGGTCTTCCGCAGAGGTGGAAAAAATGACGACCGGCAAGACCGCCAGGTGTGGGATGCCCCGCAGGGCGTGCAGAAACCGGTCCCCATGACCGGCGCCGAGTTTCCAATCCAACAAAATGAGGCTCGGCAGGTGCCTCGGCGGGCTGTTGCGCAATGTGAGTAAAGCCACCTGGGGGTCTTGCTCAAGGGCGATGGTCGCAGGGATACCCGATGCCGCAAGGGCGAGTTCAAAAAGTTCGCATTCCCCTGGGCTATCGTCGATGAGAAGTACCGATGCGGGCTGGTGCATGACGAGTATTCTGAGCAGCGATCATGCCTGGGGCGAAGATGTGGATTGCAATATCGAAAGGGATCGTGAAGAACAGATAGTTGGACCAGAAAGCTCATGTAACAGTTTATGAAATGGTGGCGGTCAGACTCGCGGCGGATCTGGAAATCTTCCAGGGTGGCAGGGAGTTTCTCCAGAGTTGGCGATCGGGTCGTTCGTTCCAGCCAGCTGTACAACCCGGCGGCTCCGCCTGGTTTCCTCTTGGCTCGGAGGATCGGGTTGTCTCGTGCGCGGTATCCGCCAGTCCGCTGATGAGACGTAGGCCTCCCGACAAGGGCGGCAGATTGCACTGGCACGCAGCAGGGGGAATGGAGCGGTCATGGGCAATTGCGCCCGTAGGGACTAGGACGACGAGGAGTGTCGGGGGGGATCCACGATACGGAAGCGGACCTCGTCCACGTGGTTGTAGGCCGAGGTGCGTTCTCCGGCGTAGAGTCCACAGCGGTACAGACCTGAGGTCCATCCCCCTGGGGGTGGCGTAAGCAGGAAATAGCCGGACTGGTCGTTCATGGACATCACGACGCGATCGTTGGTCACCGGTTGTGCGTCTTGGGCGGTTTCGGTGGTCTCGAGGAAGCACCGAGCGGAGAGCGGCACTTCGTCGTAGGAGGCGGTGACCACCGCGAAGACCACATATATGCCTGACTGCGTGGCGGGAAATGTGTCGGCGGGTTGAATGGGAATGAACTCGTGGGCCCCGGTCGGCGAGTCATCCCGGACAACTTTGCTGGCCGGCACGACGAAGCGAAACCAGCTGAAGTCGGTGTCCCGTCCAAGGAGCGAGGTGCGAGCGTCCAATGCCCGCTGAGGTTTCAGCTTCTCCATCGCCTCGCGAACCAGTGCATCGGCCGAACGGGCCTGGTCGCGTGGCGGCGCTGCCTGCAGGGCGGATGCCCCTGCGGTTTCCTCCACGGCTTTTGCGAATTCCGCGACGTGCGGTCGGACGGTGTCCAACCAGCGCGCGAGTTTGGTTTTGTCCAAGATCCGTGTGTCCGGTGGGAAGGCCACACCCTTGTTGGCCTCTTCGAACTCCAGGGCCGCGCTATACAACATGTGAAATTGGACGAAGGCGTCCTCCCATTGTTCTTGTTCGACGAGGCATTGGCCCATGCGAAAGAGTGCGTCTGCCAACGTGTCTTCGTTCGGGTTCTGTCCGGACATTCGCCGGAACATCGGGATGGCTTCCTTGCAACGTCCCAGTTGCATGAGCGTTACGCCCAGCTGATGGGTCGCGGTGGGGTCTTGGGGATTAAGCGCCAAGGCCCGGCGAAGGACTGGCTCCGCTTCTGGGAAGTGGCCCGACGAATACAGTTGCCAGGCTTCGCTACGGGTGTCGGCCCATTCCTTCAACTGGGCCGGCGACGCGTCGGTGGTGGCCTGGGGTTCGAAGCGTCGTCCGCGATCCTGCGAGGTATAGAGGGCGGTGAGAAGATTCTGGGCTGGTGCCTCGAGCGGCGAATCAGGGCCGAGGCGGTCCAGCACATACTGGATGTCGGTTTCCGCGCCGACGTAGTCGAGGAGGTCGAATCGTGCTCGTGCCAGGCCCAAGCGCCAGCTCAAAAGATCCGGCGCCAGGGAGACGGCCCGCTGGTAGGCCTCGAGCGACTCCTCCAGGCGATCGAGTTTACGCAGCTCCTGTGCAACCCGGAGGTGGACAACTGGGTTGTGGGAATCGAGTTGCGCGATGTGTTGCAACTCGGCCATCGCTTCCTCGGTCCGGCCGCCGCGCAGCAGGAGGCTCCATTTGGACCAGCGTATGCCAAGGTGTTCCGTGGCTGCCGATAGTGCTCGATCGTAGGCTTCCAGGGCGTCGGTCTGTCGGCGTGACGCCGCCAAGATATCTCCCCGGAGGGTGTGCAGGAGGGCTGCCCGTGGGTACTCGTGCAGTCCATGGTCGAGCAAGTCCAACGCGTGGCTCATGGCCCCGTTGTCCCAGGCGGTCTTGGCGTGGTCGGCAATTTGCTGGATCGTGAGGGGCCGCCCGTCCAGCGCGACGGGTTGAGGCTCGGCCTCCGCTGGTCGCGTCAGAAGAGCGCTCACGGCGAGGCCGAGGGGCAGGACGACCGTCAGGGCGAGAAGCCGAAGGCGACGGTCCAGGAGACAGGAAGGTGTGTGACCAGGGTGTCTCATTGGCAGAAAAAATCCAGTCGCAATCACGCCACTGTACCAAGAAGCCATTCGGAAACGAAAGCCATGGCGGCGTTGGTGCCTGCAGCGGTTGGTAGGGATACCGCTCGCTTCAAAGTGTGAGATCGTCTTGGGTGAAAGGATTCAGCCAGGGATGAGGTCCTCGGGTGCCATCCGAGGATTCCTGTGGCGGGCTCCGTGTACAATAGGGGGCAGTGAGACAGATCCCGATCACCCCGGAAGGGGCCGAATGTCAGCACGGTGAAGCGATGCCGTTCCAAGCTGGAGGAGCCCACGCTGTCTGGCGGTCCGTTGTCTTGCGGATGGTGCTTGGGCTCGGTGCTGCCCTGCTTCAAGGGGAGGCCATCGCGGCCTCCGGTCCGGTCGACCTTGCTCGGTCTGAATCTGAAGGGGCAGCCGTGCCAGGGGCCGAGTTCCGGGTCTACCTTCATCGTGAGGAACCGAGCCGGGCGGACGGCGAGTGGACGCTGGATGACGCGTGTGCCAAGAGGGTCCTTGATACCGTGGTGGGGGCGTTGGCCGAGCTCGTTCGGCGGCGTGCAGAATTTCCGCGGTTCGACGAGAGTCTCCGCAGGCATCTTCTCGACCGTGTTGTGATCGAGCCTCGGGTGCGCAACCGCGAGGGGCAGGAATTTCCGTTGTTGGCCGCGAGAACCGGTGAAGCCGGGACCGTGCGGCTCTTGGTCAGCGCTGCCATGCTGGACGCGCACGGTTATGTGGGGTATGCCGAACGGCTGGCACCGATCCTGGCCCGGGAGTTTCAGTGGGTGGTCAGCAAGGCCGACACGAGCCCAAAGCCTGCGGTGACGTCCGCGGCTCGGAACCTCGTCGGGGCAACTGTGTTGGCGGACGGGGTGATTCGCCGACTCTCCGGCTCTGAACGGGAGCAGGCGATCCGGCACCTGTTCGGTTCCTATCTGCGGACGACAGACGATCGCCGGAGTTTGGACGGGCAGTCGTATTACGAGGTTGGTGTCGACCGCCTCCTTCCTCCCACCCAACCAGATTCCACAACCAAGTTTTATGACATTCGTGTGCGTGAAGCGCTGCAGATCGTGGTGCGGGAGCCCTGGTTTTGGGAACAAACGCCGAAGGCGGTCCGCGGGCTTTTGAATGGGACGGTATGGGCCGTGGCTGTCGTGAAGATCGATGAGCGGGACTGGGCCACGCGGACCCGTGTATTGTCCGAAGACAAGGCTATTGCGGTTGGGACGCCGGAGCGAATGGTGCAGCCGGCGACCGTATTGGTGAATCTGTGCCGGAAGGCTGCGCCGGAGGATCCTTTTTTTCCGCACACCAAGGGCTTGCCGATGGGGGCCTTGTCGGCCAAGCAACTGGCCACAGTGATCGCGCTGGAACTCGAGCACAATCTGACGGAAAAATCCCAGGCCGGGCACGTGGCGCAAGACGAGCAATCGGCGCCGAAATGACCGGGAGGAGTCAAGGTTCCGAGACGGGCTGGGCCGGTCGAGGCCCAGCGACTATGGGTTTGACCCGGGGCAATGGTCGATCTAGGGCGAGGCCTGCACGTGCCAGGGCGCGCATGCGGGCCCACTCGTCCGCCTGTATTGCTGACAGCCTTCCTCCCAGGCGGTGGTCTCCTGCGTCCCACTATCACCGAGCAGGAGGGTGTGTGGTGCTCGTCTTCCCTAAGGAAATCTCCTCGACTCGTCGATACTGGTCAGAGGCGGTTTAGGTGGTTCTGCAGGTGACGGCCGTCGTGTCCGATGAAAATTCTGTAGGTTGAGGAATACGGAAATTACGATGTTTGGTCACGGTCCCCTGTTGGTGCGTCCATTTTCATATGGAGTCATCGACTGTCGAGGGATTTTCGCGAGCACAGCGTGTGGCCCATCTCCCAGTCCGCGTTCGCACACTGCGAACGAAAGAGTTATAGTGGTATGGACATTGCTTAAGCTATGAGCGAGGGCGCAATCCGGCCGGGCTCGTCCGCAGGTGATCCGTTGGTCCATGCCGTGTATCAGAAGAAAGGTCTTGCATGTCGTCTGTATCCATAGAAGCTAGTGGGCTCTCGAAAGTCTATACCGTTCCGCGAAACCAAGCGAAGGAGGGAAGCCTCTCGGAAGCTCTCGCCCAGGGTGTTCGGTGGTTGAGGAGGCGATGGTCCGTTTCGCGGGAGTCGGTGCCTCGTCTCACAAGCCGGTCACCATCGCTCTGGGCGCTTAAGGATGTGTCCTTCACGATCACACGGGGGGAGATCGTGGGGATCATTGGGCGAAACGGCTCGGGCAAGAGTACCCTATTGAAGTTGTTGTCCCGTGTGACGGACCCGAGTGCTGGGCGGGCAGTTGTGCACGGGCGGGTTGGAAGCCTGTTGGAGGTCGGGACGGGGTTTCATCCGGAGCTGACGGGCCGCGATAACATTTACCTGAGCGGATCAATTCTTGGAATGTCGCGGCAGGAGCTCGAAAAAAAGTTTCGCCACATCGTAGAGTTCTCCGGAGTCGAGGCCTTTCTTGACATGCCTGTGAAGCGGTATTCCAGTGGGATGTACGTGCGATTGGCCTTTGCGGTCGGTGCGTTTTTGGAGCCGGACATTCTCTTGTCGATGAAGCGTTGGCCGTAGGAGACCTCGAGTTTCAGCGCAAATGCATGGAAAAGATGCGCGCCATCGGGGAGCATGGCCAGACAGTCATCCTTGTTTCGCACAGCCTGGAGGCGGTCACGCGGTTGTGTCACCGCGTGATTCACCTTGATCGTGGCCGAATCGTGGCTGACGGGCCGGCTCAAAAAGTGGTCGCGGCCTATCTTCATGGCGGTCAGAATTCCTGGGCATGTCGCGATTGGGATAATCCGTCCGAGGCGCCCGGTGATCCAACGATCCGCTTGCGGCGGGTTCGCGTGCTCGATCGCCAGGAGGAGCCGACCGAGACCGTGGATGTGCGAGAACCCTTTTTCGTCGAATTGGAATACGATGTCTTGCGGGTTGATCATCCCATTATTCCCAGCGTGACGATTCGAAATGACCACGGCGTGGACGTGTTTGAGTCATTCGATCTTGATTCACGGTGGCGGGGACTGTCGCGATCGCCCGGGCGATACTGTGGCGTCGTGCGAGTGCCTGGACACCTCCTGGTCGAGGGCACCTATTACATTGGTCCCGGATGTTTCCGACAGCAGCCCTTTCACGTTCACTTCTATGAACCTCAGGCGGTCGCCTTTCATGTCGTCGATCCGCTTGAAGGCGACAGCGCGCGGGGTGACTTCAGCGGGCAAACCCGAGGGATTGTTCGCCCCCTCCTCAAGTGGACCAACCGCTTGATTCCGACCGACGATTGCGACCTCACCCGATTGGAAGGCCTAGAGTCCTGACCATCCCCTTCAATGGCACACACCACGTGTTTCCGGTTCCATTCGTGTGAGAGGCCCGCATTCGACCTCATGCCACGGTGGAGTCGGCGCCTCTGTCGGCAAAGCGGAATAGGGTGTGCCGGTGGGATCTAGTCGAGGCGGCGCTAGGCGGCGCGCGGCACGAGCGCCGGTTTCACGTGCTTGCGCAATTGGCGGAACAGGTGATCTTCGACGTGGTCGATCAGCGCATGCAAGTGGAGCTGCTGCAAACCGATCCATTTTCGAAGGGGATCGCTGAGGAGTCCCAGCAGGAGGCTGGTCACGGTAATGGCGGCCCCGATGGCGACCGTTATGGCCAGGGCTTGCATGGGGGACGCCTTGGGTGGAAAGAAGGAGTAGTAGGCCGACCCGAGCGTCGGCCCCAGGGCGAACGAAGAGACGGCCCGCTCCCGCGCGAGGTTTCTTGCCACGCGGTCGCCCATTCCTGACAGGGTGAGCGAGTGATCACCGAAGACATACCACCCGGTTCCAACGGTCAACAGGGTGGCGGCCGTGTCCGTGATGAAGGCGCGGCTGGCCCCATGACTGCTAACGAGGGTCCGTACGTCGGTCATGGCTACGAGGGATTCAGGCAGCAGGCCCTGCTCGGCGAGGGCGCCGACGGCTTTAGGATGTTGGGCGATCATCATCCCCAATGCGTTGGCGGTGGAATGCCGGGAGTCGTACACGCAGGGCCATTCGAGAAGATCTGTGAGAATGAGCCACTCGATTTCCCGCTGATACCGGGTGGTGAATCCATTCGGAAGGCGGGCGCTCCATTCGGACCCGCGGTGCCACCCCAGCTTCTCGGGGACCTCTAGGGCTTTTTTCAGAAACAGGTGGGGAATGGCCCACAGTGCATTCAAGGGATAGCACAGCAGATCCCGGAAGAAGGAGCGCCGCTGCAACGCCAGGGTGTCCCAGATGGAAAAGTGCCGGTGGACGAAGGCATCGACACGTGCATGGCGATCGGCGATGTACCGTTCAATGCAGGTTTCCAGGATATAGAGGGTATCGGCCAGTTGCGGGGCGGTCATGGGCACTCTCCGAATGTCTGTACTGTACGGGGTTTTGGGGGAGGCTCAAGGAAAACCGGCTTTCGATCGCGCCGGAAGCAGCCGGTGGATGCCGGTCGTGGCTTCACCTAGACTAGGCGGGCGGTCCGATCGTTCCAGCTCGGTAGAGCACGTGCGAGGGAGCCATGTTCAGCATCATCCTCTATCAACCTGAAATTCCAGCCAATACGGGCAACATTATCCGGCTCTGTGCGAACACGGGGGCCGCGTTACATCTGGTGGAGCCCCTGGGGTTCCAGATGGACGACAAACGCTTGCGTCGGGCCGGGCTGGACTATCACGAATATGCCTCGGTGGTGATGCACCGGACATGGGTGGAGTGCGCCGGTCATTTTTCGGGACGCCGCATCTTTGCCGTGACCACCAAGGGTACGCAACGCTATGACCGCGTCATGGGCACGCCGGGCGATGTGTTTCTCTTTGGGCCGGAAACCCGCGGATTGCCCGCGGAGGTGTTGGCGGCGTTCGACGAAAGGCACCGGATCCGCGTGCCGATGGCCGAACGGAGCCGGAGTCTCAATCTCTGTAACTCCGTGGCCGTCGTGCTCTACGAGGCCTTGCGACAGCAGAATTTCGGCGACTGCCGGTAGGGGGGATCGATCCCCTGTGGGCCGATCGGGCGCCACTGGCTACCGGTAGTGGGCACGTGCGGATCGGGCTGGTGAAAGATCAGCTGCGAACTCAGGTTGGGTGTCAGAGATCGTCTTCAATCAGGCAGCGCCCCAATCCCTGCTGCTCGGCAAACCAATAAGCATAGTGCGTCGCGGCCAAATTGGCCACCCGTTCTTCGGCTTCCTCCCGCGTCTCGGCAAAAACCAGTTGCAGCCCGAAACGGGCGATGATGGCATCCTGAAAATCAATCAGGCCCTTCCGGTGGTACTGGGCCAGCCGGGCGGCGCCCGCTTGTGCGGGCGCGGTTCCTTCGATCAACAGAAACCGGTGGGGGAACGCCAGGAGCGGTTCGAGTTCGGCTAGGAATCGAGAGCGGTTGTCCATGGGATTGGAAAAGATCGTCGTGAATTCCTCGATCCGTCTCCGTTCCACTCGGAAGATGTCGGGCGCTTCGGCGATTGCATAGTCGCCGGCCGACAAGGATTCGC
>FKKE01001755.1_pt1 | contig 39898 bp, 26 predicted proteins | sample 1106331 | NCBI WGS metagenome assembly FKKE01 (sample SAMEA3931202, study PRJEB13176) | freshwater metagenome | biome: Drinking water system; feature: drinking water; material: freshwater | place: China | collected 2013-02-06
AAGACGCTCGACGGCATGGCGGCCGGCGGCCTGTACGACCAGATCGGCGGCGGGTTCGCCCGCTACTCGACGGACGAGCGCTGGCTCGTCCCCCATTTCGAGAAAATGCTCTATGACAACGCCCTGCTGACCAAGACCTATGTGGAAGCCTATCAAGCCACGGGCGATCCGGCCTACCGACGTATTGCGACCGAGACGCTCGATTACATCCTGCGTGAGATGACCTCGCCGGAGGGAGGATTCTTTTCCGCGACCGACGCCGACTCGGACGGCGTCGAAGGCAAGTTCTTCGTCTGGACGCCGGAGGAGATTCGCGCCCTCCTGCCCGAGCAGGACGCGCGCGCCTTTTGCGCCTATTACGATATCACCGCCGAGGGCAACTGGGAGCACCAGAGCATCGCCCATACGCCCCGCGCCTTGGACCAGGTGGCGACGGACCTGGGCGTGAGCCCCGAGGCCTTGCAGGCGTCACTGGACCGCTCGCGCCCGCTCGTCTATGCCGCGCGCAGCACCCGCATTCCGCCGGGACTCGACGACAAGATCCTTACCGGATGGAACGGACTGATGATCTCCGCCATGGCCGAGGGGGCGCGCGTGTTCGGCGAGAGCCGCTATCTCGACGCCGGCGAGACGGCCGCCGATTTCCTGTTGCAGACCATGCGACGTCCCGACGGCGGACTCTTGCGGACCTACCGAAACGGCAAGGCCCATCTCCAGGCCTGCCTCGAAGACTATGCCTGCCTCGCCGAAGGCTTGATCGATCTCTATGAAGCCGGAGCCCACGAGGGATTCTTGCGCGAGGCCGCCGGCCTGGCCGAACGCATCCTGTCTGATTTTCAGGACGGCGAACGAGGGGGATTCTTCACCACCGCACGGGACCACGAGCACCTGATCGTCCGAAGCCGCGAAGGACCGGACGGCGCGACACCGAGCGCCAACGCCATCGCGGCGTCCGTGCTCGCGCGCCTCTCCTTTCATCTGGGTCGAGAGGACTTCCGAGACGCGGCCACGCGGGCCGTGCGGGTCTACGGCAAGCAGATATCCCGCTACCCAAGAGCCTTCTGCAAGAGCCTGATCGTGCTGGACCTGCTCCTGCACGGGCCGGTCGAACTGGCGTTGGTCGGCGTGCCGGGCGATCCCGGCTATGAGCGGCTCCGCCGCGAAGTCCATCGCCGGTTTCTCCCGGCGCGCATCATCGCCCATCACGACCCGGGAGCGCCTGAGCCGACTCACCCGTTACTCGCAGGGAAAGGGCTCGTCGGTGGACAGGCGGCCCTCTATGTCTGCCGAAACTTTGCCTGCCAGGCGCCCGTCACCGATCCACAGCAGATCGGCCAGGCGCTGGCCGACGGCGCTGCGTCACAGGCAGGAGCAACCGCAAGCGCGCCGCCCTCCACGCTCTCCGGCTCCCGCTTGACCGGCTTCGCCACGACGGCCGGCACCAAGGCCTACGTCGACCGTCTCTGCGCTGAGCCGCAGAATCGCCGGATGGCCACGACCGGCTACGGCCCCTTCGGCAATACCGGTTTGCTCTGCAGCAAGCTGGGCTTCGGCGGCTACCGTGTCGGCCTCGACGACCCGGAGCATCGCGCGGCCCTGGTGCGGAGCCTCTTGCACGGCTGCAACGTGATCGACACCTCGACGAACTACGCGGATGGCGACAGCGAACGGCTGATCGGCCTGGTCCTCGCCGATCTCATCAAGAAGGGACAGCTCCGGCGGGACGAACTCATCATCGTCTCAAAGATCGGCTACGTCCAGGGCCAGAACCTCGCCCGCGCCCAAGCCCGCGAATCCGCCGGCCGGCCCTACCCGGAGATGGTGAAATACGGCGAGGGACTCTGGCATTGCCTGCATCCCGAGTTCATCGTCGACCAATTGGACCTCTCGCTCGACCGGTTGGGGATCGAGACCCTGGACGTCTGCCTGCTGCACAATGTCGAATACTTCCTGTCGGACGCGGCGCATCGCCATGAGACGGATCTCCCCGCCGTGAGGGGCCGGTTCTACCACCGCCTACGCCAGGCGTTCGAGTGTCTCGAGCGGCAGGTCGCAGCCGGACGTATTCGGTACTACGGCGTGTCCTCCAACACCTGCACCGCCGCGCCGGAGCATCCCGAGGCCACCTCCCTCTCGCGGATGCTGGATGCGGCGCGCGATGCCGGCGGAATCGGCCATCACTTTCGCGTCCTGCAATGTCCGATGAATCTGTTCGAATCCGGCGCGCTCCTGGTCCCGAATACCGGCGCCCAGCAGACCCAGACCGTGTTGGACCTCGCCCGGCAGACGCAACTGGCGGTGCTGATCAATCGCCCGCTCAACGCGATGCCGAACCGGGGCGGGATGATCCGCCTGGCCGACCTCCCGCTCGAATCGGTGCCGACCTCGTTCGACGCGCAACAGACACTGGTGGCCAAGTTGGAGGAGGAGTTCCGATTGGATCTGGCCCCACTCATCACATTCCCACCGGAAAGTCTCCACCCCACCGAGTTTTTCCGCTGGGCCGAGGAATCCACCCAACTGCGGGAGAAGGTGCGGGGAATGGAGCATTGGGAGCAGATCGAGCATCAGATGATCGCCCCCCACGTGCAGCGGGTCATCCAGGCCGTCAGCGCCCATGCGCAAGGCGAGCTGGGCGAACGGTGGCACCGGTGGCGAGAGCGCTACACTCCGGAACTGCTCACGTTGTTGAAAGTGCTGCGCCGCGAGGCGACCGAGAAGAGCCGGAGACAGACCAGCGCGATCGCGCGCGCCATCGATCCCCACCTGCCGGAGGCGATTCGGCGCGAGCCCCTCTCCCGCAAAGCCCTCTGGATCGCGGCCTCCACGCCGGGCGTCACCTGCGTGTTGAACGGTATGCGGACCCCTGCCTATTCAGAGGATTCCCTCAAAGTCCTTCAATGGGACAAGCCTCCTGCAGTCGAGTCGATCTTCGGATCGATGCCGCAGTTCCAGTAGATCGTCCCCTCCCAGGTTGCCCCGCTCCACCCTCCTTAACGCTCAAGGCTTCTCGCGCGGGCCCTTTTAACGGCTCATCAGAAAATCGTGTGGGTGGACTCACTGACCCCGGCTGACGAATTCACCTTTCAAATCACCCACACGATTTCCGGAAGAGCCACTTTTGGAGCGGCTCATCAGACTTTCATCTGGGTAGCTTCAGGGTCGGCATAGGGTTGGCGCTGACTTCGCTGTAGGAGCGGGGACCCACCGAGGGCTTGTCGAGAAGGAAAGCCGAAACTGACCAAGGCGCCGCGGTCGCGGACCGTGGCCGCGGAAATTTCGGAAGGGCTTCCGCCGGGTACCCATTGCTCAATCGGTTGCAATGGGTGATCGCCCCGGAAGGGTCGCTCCGAGAAGCGCGGAGTCGCCAGCCCTATGCCGACACGCAACATCAGGCTCTTGTGTGTGTGACCCATGAGCCCTTTTAACAAGGTGTTAACAACCGCCTGTGGAGGCCGTAACACCGCTTCCCTAGAACTATCATGCCGTTGGTAATCATCTCAGCCCAGTCGGATTTTCTGACGACGCGTGCCTCCGGGGAAGGGACAAGGCGCCTTCGACGTGATTCGATCCATTCGACTCTCACCGCTCGCATTGTTGGTTTGCTTCGGCTGCCTGGTCGTCCTGGAGCGCCTCCCGGCCGGGGCCGCCGAGCGGATGCAGAAGAACGGTACTCCCGCGCCGCCGGCGACGAGCCCGTCGGCGCCGTCGCCGCTCCCTCTGTCCTCGACACAGTCTACTACGCCGAATCCCTTGCCTCCTTACGTGCCGCCGCCATCGCCGCCGGCCCCCGGCGGGCGCACCCAGCCGTCGGGTGGCGCGCAGGAGTCCATCGAGCGCAGCTCGCTGGAAGACCTCTTGCTGAAGAAGGGGGTTATCACCATGGAGGATTGGATCGGCATCAAGGCCGAGGAGGAGCGGAGGGCGGTGGATCGGACGGTGGTGGCCGAATTTTCAGGCAGCCCTCGCTGGTTCGAGCGGGTACGGCACTACGGCTACGGCCAGTTCCGCTGGAACCGGCTGGGCCAACCCAATTCTCAGCTCAAGAGCTATCACGACAGTTCGATCGGCGATAACCAGGGCTTCTTCTTTCGCCGGATTCGGTACGTGGTCACCGGACAGATGTCCGAGCATGTCTCGGTTTTCTTCCAACCCGATTTTGCCACAAATCTCAGCAGCAATACGCACTCCCTCTCGATGCGTGACATGTACGGGGATCTGTATTTCGACAAAGACAAGGAATTTCGTCTCCGCGTGGGGCTGCAGCGAGTCCCCTGCTCGTTCGACAACTACCAGGCCAGCCGCGTCCGGCTCGCGATCGACCGCGCCGACGCCACCAACAGTTGCGCCAACAGCGAGCGCGATATGGGCATCGCCTTCATGTGGAGCCCGAAGGAGGCGCAGGCCCGCTATAAGCGCATGCTCGATTATATGTACGGCCCCGGCGACTACGGCGTCTTCAACGTGACCATCTACAACGGCCAGGGGCTCAATCGATCCGAAGCCAACGACAATAAGCACATCGGATTTCACCTCGGCTATCCCTTGGAACTCCCGGGCGGCCAGCTGATGGAAATCGGCATGAACGTCATGCGGGGCCAATTTCATGTCAGCAATGGGTCCGCAGCGAACTTTTCCGGTACCCTGTTCTCGCTCAATCCGAGCCTCGGCACCTCGGCGATGGATTATCGAGACGAACGGGCAAACTTTTATATCTACTACCCGCCGCAACCCTGGGGATTCCAAGCCGAGTACGTGATGGGCCGAGGGCCGATGCGCGGCGGGGATGGGATCGTCCGGGAGCGTTCACTCAATGGGGGCTATGTCCAGGGCCATTACCAGCACAAGTATTCCGATACCGGGCTGCTGAACTTCTATTCCCGCTATCAGACCTATCATGGCGGCATCAAGTTCACCACCGGCGCGCCGGACGGCACCATGCAGGAACTCGAATCGGGGATTGCCTGGGAGCCTGATCCTCAGTGGGAATTCACGCTGGCCTATTCTTTTACGGAGCGATTGAACGATTCCGTCACCAATCTCTCCAGCTCAGGGTGCACCGGCGCCGCTCCGTTAATCGGCTGTACGCCGGGCACGCAGATCAATGCCTATGGCAACCTGATCCGCCTCCAGGTCAATTTCTTCTTCAATTAGCGAACCCTTCGGCGGGACTCTGCGCCGGCTGCGTAATCTCTCCGATCAACGACAGTCGTTCAAGGTCAATCGCGACGGCCTGTCCGACATCATCGAATCGATAGCGGTCCGCCACGAGATCCAGATTGGCTCGCAGCGCTGCTTCCCTCATTCGCAAGCGAAAGGTGTGCGGCCTGAATGGCAGCAGCGGCGCCGCTCGTGAATCGCTCTCGTAGGTGATGCCTTCATAGGACAAGCCCGGCGTCGCGCGGTGGTTGGCCACGATCACGACCAGCCGCGGCCCCTCGACGAACAGTCCCCCCGACGTCACGACCTGACCATGGGGAGGATTTGGCTGTTTCCAATGGAATGTCACGAGCTGGGAGGGCGCGGCTTGTGAGAGGGCCCTCACCAGTAGGGGCGCGATCAGCCTTGCTTCACTGTCGGAGAAGACCCGCCGCTCAACATTCGACGACTTGAGAAATCCGGTGAGCAGACCGTCTCGGTCCGCCACCGCCAGATCCGACAAGGCCCGCACGAGGAGCCCCCGAGCGAGGCCGAAGGGATGCCGGTGGGGTGACGACGCACGACCATCGTGAATCAGACGGACTGAGATCTGGTCATCCTCGTAGCTCACGACCGGCGGGGGGGTGGCGCATCCCGCCGACAGGGAAACGAGCAACCCCAGGACGATCGTGGGGAAGCGGAGAGGCGCGGGCGACCGGCGACGTCCGGAGCGCGGGAGGACCGGAATCACACAGAAGTCAGTGTGGGCGCGAAGTCCTGCGCCGGTCACTTGCCGACGGAGACGGCTGTCGGCGTCGCCCCCAGCCCCAACAGAGCCAGATTGCGGGTGACGCGCCGGGCCGGCAACGGATAGACGCCAGCCGCCACGACCGCTTGCTGACCCTCGCGACTGTTGACGAACTTCAAGAACTCCATCACGACGGGGTTCATCTCTTCATTCGGCGTCTTATTGATGTAGAGATACAAGCTCCGCGTCAAGGGATAGCTGCCGTTGAGCGTGGTTTCCGCACTCGGCGACACAAAGGGCGCTCCCTCCTTCTCGGCCAAGGGCAGCGCCTTCACCAGCGGCGTCTGGTAGCCGATGCCGCTGTAGCCGATTGCAAACCGATCACGGGACACCTCATAGATGACGCTGGCCGACCCTGGAACTTCCTGAACCGATTCTTTCAGTTCTCCTCCCAACAAGGCATGTTCTCTAAAAAATTCTCTTGTTCCAGAGCGATGGTCACGGCCATACAGCCGAATGGGCGCCTGCCCTTCGCCATGATTCACGCCCAACTGCCCCCATGTAACGACGGGCGCCCTGCTGCCCCGTTTGAAGGTCTTGGAATACAGGGCGTCAACCTGATCCAGCGTCAGGCCGGTGAGTGGCGAATCTTTATGGGCGTAGATCGCCACCGCGTCCGTCGCGATCGGAATCTCCGTGGGCTCATAGCCGTAGCGGCTCACGAAAGCCGCAACATCCCCCGCAGTCAATTTCCTTGATGAGGCCATCAACTGGATCTGGTTGGATGCCACATGCCCGCTGACGTTGCCGTCACCCCGGCGGGACTCCGCATGTCCATCCAGAAACCCGCGCATGGCCTTTTCCGATCCGCCAGCCTCCACCATGACCCGCACGGCCGGGTGCTGCCGCATGAACTCACCGGCCAGCCGCATGAGCACCGGCGCCATGGTGTTCGAGCCCACGACCGTCAAGGGACCGTTGAGCCGTTCGATTGGCGCATAGGCGACCACCTGACCTTGAACCTCGGGCGAGGTCACCCCGCCGGCATGCTCCGCTTGAGCCGACCCGATCCACGCAAGACCGGCGACCACTCCGATGAGACCATAGAAGAACGGTCGCACCATTGATCGGACTCCTGATTCTCGCTCTGCCATGAGACGGATCTCCTTCTCCTGTGAGATTGACTTCCCCTGGTACGTCACATCCGGCGCAATGGTACCTCAATCCGGACTCTCGCAATGTTACGCCTGTGTAAATTATTCATCAGGGCACGCACGAGCGAGAGGGGGACAACGGGAAGTCAGTCCGTTTTCAACTTGTACCCCACGCCCCGCACGGTGACGATCAGCGCAGGCCGCGCGGGGGATTCCTCGATCTTCCGACGGAGCGAATGGATGTGCACGTCGAGATTATGCTCTCCGAGGGCCACCTCTTCTCCCCAGACCAGATTGAGGAGTTCATCGCGCGTAAACACCCGGTTCGGCTGCTGGATCAACTCGTGCAGGATCTTGAACTCCTTGACCGTGAGCGAGATCGGACGGCTCTCCAAGAGCACTTCATGCTGATCCAAATCCAACGACAGCGGCCCGGCGGTGAAATGACGCTGGGAGGTGCGCTTGAACTGCTCTCTCCGGATGATCGCGCGGAGGTGGGCGACGATTTCTCGGACGCCGACCGGCTTGCACAGGATCTGATCGATTCCGGCGTCGATCATCGGGACGCAGACGTTTTCACAATCTGTTCCAGGCGGAAAGACCGCGACAACGGGTATCCGCCGGCTCAGGGGCTTGGCGCGGATCTGCGACAAGGTCAGCCCGTTGCCGTCGATGAGGATGACGGTGGGCGCCGATTGCTGGAGTTCGGCCAGCGCGCCCCCTCCGTCCGTACAGAGCGTCAACCCGTAGTTGTACTGGCCCAGCAAGGTCCGAAGGGACTGTGCTAGCGTCGAATCCGTCGAGACCAGCAGAACAGAGGTCTGGACCTGCCGCTGTGTGGATACACCCGTTCCCATGGCGGGGAGTATCCACGGGCCGAGTTATGGAGAGTTATTGTGCGTGTAAAATCGCTGTTAACTGATGGGACTAGCGGGCTCGCCAAAAAAACCCTCTGCTGAGCCGCATCCAAAGCCCGCCCGACCCAGAGGTCAGGATGGGGTCGACGCCGGAGTTCTTCCCCCTGACGGAGGCCGGGGCGCCCAGTCGCTGGAGCCGATTCGCAACATCGCGATAGCCTGGGCTGACTTGAACGATCGTCCGGTACTGCTCCACGGCCTCCGCCTCCAATCCGAGAACCTGCAGGGTCCTGCCGAACTCGTAGCGGACGCGAAGATCGGAGGTGGCTCCGGCTCCGGCCTTGGACAGGGCCTTTCGAAAAGCGGCCACCGCGTCACTGGGCCGGCCTGCCTCCCGGAAACAGATCGCCACCTGGGCATAGGCTTTCACCCAGTAGTCCGGATGCTGTGCAGCTTGCTCAAGCGCCCGCATGGCATCTTTGAACCGACCGGCTTTCTTCAGCTGGACGCCGGTCTTGTAGAGGGCCTCATGCCTTGCGCCGTCCTGAACGGGGTCGGCCGTCGCCCTGAACGGGGACGCCGGCTCTTTGGGAGGCCCCCCACACGCCGGCGGGAGCGTGGACGCTGAGTCACCGGACCGCCCCCCTTGGTTCGTGACACCTGCCTTCGGAGGCTGCGGCAGTTCCGTTCGCGCCTCGGCTTCGGAGACATCCTCAAACGCAGTGGGGGTCTGGAACCCTGCGGTCGCGCCGACTGGTGAGCGGTGGTCGGCGTGAAAGAGCGCCGCGGCCGTCTCCAGTGAGATCGACTTGGCCACGGGTTGTGTCGTCCCGTCGTCAGAACGAAGGGACGCCGGTTCGTCCTGCTCGCGGAGGACGGGAGAGGCTTGGGGTAACGCTGACAACATCCGGGACTTGGATTCACTCTGGGTCGCTGTCGCGTGACCGGCCACGGTCGCCAGGGCGGCCTGGTTCGACGTCGACGGAAGCCCGTCTTCGGAATGAACCCGAGCCGGGCGTCCTCGGTGTTCGCCGACAGGTTGTTCGCCATGGGCCGACGACGCCGGCTCAGACACCTCAGGCTCGTCCGGAAGAGCCCCGGCGAGGGCCACCGGCATGATGCCGCCGGCTTCACGGTCCCGCACGGCCTCGACCACCAGGCGAGCCGGAATCGTCGAGGCCTGTTCGGCGAATCCGTAGCTCAAGGCCATGTCGCACACCTGATTGATCAGGCGCGGCAACCCGCCGGTCAGCCGGTGCGCCGCCACGCAGGCGGCATGCGTGAACAGAATCTCGCTCCCGCCGGCGATCCGCAGACGATGCCGGATGTACTCTTCCGTTTCTTGTTCGCGCAAGGGGACAAGCTGATAGTCGACTGACACGCGCTGGGCGAACTGGACCAAGTCGGGTTGCCTGAGCAGCGTCCGCAGATCGGCGTGACCGCACAAGACGACTTGCAAGGTGGGGGTCTTCTCGGCGTTCAAATTGGAAAGCAGCCGCAACTCCTCCAACATCCCCGGGGTCAGATTCTGGGCCTCATCCACGATCAGCAGCACCCGGCGCCGCTTGAGCATGTGATGGCGGAGAAACTCCGCCAACTCTTGGAACATGCGAGGGGCGCTGCGGTCTTCGCTGGGCAGTCCGAACGCCGCCAAAATCCACGGGAGCAGGCTTCCGAAATCCCGATGCGTGTTGGTGACGAGGCCGACCGTATGCTCGCCCTTCATGAGCTCGACCAGTTTCCTCAGGAGCGTGGTCTTCCCCATGCCCGGGTCCCCGGTCAGCACGATGAATCCCGCCTGGTTGAGCACCCCGTACTCCAACAGGCTCAGCGCCGCTTGGTACTTGCCGCCCAGGTAGAGGAAATCCGGATCCGGCAGGAGCGAGAAGGGTTTTTCCCGCAACTGATAAAACGATTCGTACATCCCCCCCTCAAGTGGCGCCGGATCGGGCATCGATGGTCCCGCCAGAAGCAGCGAAGAGTCTACCGTTTGCTGAGACATTCGTCGAGTCTCCCTGCAATCCGTTCCGCCGCGCACCCGTCCCAAAGGTCAGGCAGAAATCCGGCCTGATGGCCGTCTTTCATCGCCCTGCGGGCCGCGGCGAGAATCTGTTCGGCCTCCGTCCCGACGAGCCGGTTCGTCCCTCGACTGATCGTGATCGGACGTTCCGTGTTTTCCCGGAGGGTCAGGCAGGGAATGCCCAGGACCGTCGTCTCCTCCTGAATGCCGCCGGAATCCGTCAACACGACCCTGGCCTCGCTCATGACCGAGAGGAATTCCAGATACCCCAGGGGATCCACGAGCTTCAACCGCCCATCCTGCCCCCCCGCCTCGCCGGCAAACTCCGGGAGCAGCGTCCGAAATCGAGTGGGAACCAGGCGAAGCCGGGTACGCGGGTGGCAGGGAAACAGAATGGGGATCTCCCGACTGAGCCGTTCCAGGGTATCGAGCATCGCCGTGAGCATCCCCACGTCATCGACGTTGCTGGGGCGGTGCAGGGTCACCACGGCATAGTCCTGAGGCCGCAGGCCGAAATGGTCCCACTGCCGCAGCCGCCGGGCCCTGGCCACATGTTTGAGCAGGGTATCGACCATGACGTTGCCGACGAAGTTGATCTTGTCGGCGTCGATGCCCTCGCGTGTCAGATTCTCGATGCCGCTGGGCTCCGTCACGAAGAGAAAGTCCGAGACATGATCGGTGACGATGCGATTGAGTTCCTCCGGCATGGTGCGGTCGAGGCTGCGCAACCCGGCCTCGACGTGCGCCACCTTGATGCCGGCGCTCGCCGCGCACAAGGCGGCCGCCACGGACGAGGTCACATCGCCGAAGACGATCACGAGATCGGGGCGTTCCCGCTGGAGCAGCGGTCCCAGCCTGAGCATGATCTGTCCGATCTGTTCGGCAGGGGGACCGGTTCCCACCGCCAGGTCGATCCGGGGACGAACCAGGCCGAGATCTTCAAAAAACAACTGCGACATGACCCGGTCATAGTGCTGCCCGGTGTGAATCAACTCGGCGCAGAAGCGCGAACGGGCCCGCAGCGCGTGCAGGACCGGCGCCGCCTTCATGAAATTGGGACGCGCGCCGACCACGCACAGAATGGTGGCGCAGTCCGCCGGCTTTCGGGCACAGAAGAGCGGCAAGTCCTCTTCGCACACCTTCGTGTTCATCAATCCCTCCGGACACATCCCATGCGCCACCGCCAGACCGCTTCGCCGCGCGACGACTATGGAGAGGCGGTCGCCTTCCGCCGCCGGAACCATCCGCTCCACCGTCCCCCCTGGCTCTCCCCGCGTTCAGCGCCCTCCGGCACCGAGGCCGACTCTGCGCAGCCGTCGATCGCCGGCTGCCCGCGCCGCGCCGGGGGACCTCCGGCGTCCCGCGACTTGTTCAAGACCGTGCCGATGACCGGACTGGCGCCTTTCAGCAGCTGCAAGGCCCGCTCCACATCCTCGCGGCTGGTCCGTCCCTCCTCCACGACCAGCAGCGTGGCATCTGCGTAGGGCGCGAAGGCCAAGACGTCGGCCGCATGCAGGATCGGGGGCAGATCGAAGACGATCACGCGCGACGCGTACCGATGCTTCAACTCCCGCACCAACGCCGTCATGCGTGGCGACGTGAGCGCTTCGGCGGAATTCGGAAGCCGACGCCCGCCCGGCAGCAGGACGAACCGGCCGATGCTCGGATGGATGAGCAGTTCCTCGATCGGCGCCTGATCGAGCAGATAATCGGCCAACCCCTTCGCGCGCTCGATGCCGAACATGTGATCCACGCTGGGGGTCCTCAGATCGGCGTCGACCAGTAACACGGTCTGCGTCACGTCGAGGGCCAGCGCGATCGCCAGATTGACGGCCGTGAGGCTCTTGCCCTCTCCGTCGCCCGGACTTGTGACCGCCAGCACGTTCCAGCCATTCTCCTTGAGCCGGTGCATGACCTGCGTACGGAGAATTTTGTAGGCGTCCACGAAGGGGCCTTCCGGAAAGGCGGCAAGGATGCGCCGCTCGCGGAGGAGCTCGGGCGACACCTGGATCGTTCTCGTCTTCGTGTACGCAATCGCCCGCTCGGGGCTTGTAGAACGCGTGGGCGCCGGGGAGGCAGGCCTGCGGCCCGTCTCACGACTCCGCTGCTGCTCCCGGTACCGGGTCAGGGCCGTGTGGAGTCGCTCCATGTGTCTAGTCCCCCATTCCCATCTTGCGCAAGGCCACGAACCACATCACATCCAGCGGCAACCAGAGAACATGCGCCAGGACGAGCAGCAAGACCACCGCCCCGGCGGTCCCCCATCGCCAGAAGCTCCGGCGCCGACTTGCACGCCGCCGGTCCGCGGTATTGGGCAGATACGGCACCACCGCCAGCGGGGGCATGGCGACGAGGGCTGTCAGTGACCGGACATCCCGCACCGCATGATCGAGGCTGTCCGCCGCCATGCCGCCGCCGAGTCCGCCGGCCATCGCGAGCAGGAGGCCTAAGAACAAGATCACGGGGCGATTCGGCTTTTCCGGCTTCTGAGGGAGATCCGGCGGATCGATCAGCGAAAATCGCTCGCCTTTGCGCTGCACCTCCAGGCCCTGGGAGACCTCCGCCTCCAGCAGCCGGTCGCGGATGTCCTGGTACTTTTTCGCCGAGGAGTCCCGTTCACGGATCAGCTCCAAATATTCCGGCTCGAGTTGGGGTGTCTGCTCCAAACGCTTGACATACTCGCCGGCTCGTCGCTTCTGTTCCCCCCGCATGCGCCGGAGGGCATCCAACTCCGCCAGCGCGGACGTCAACTGCGAGTGGATCTGAATGTAGGCGGGATTTTCCGGTTTCGAGGGAGCCGGCGCCACCTTGCCGCGCTGGTCCAGTTGGGCGATGGCCTGCTTCAGGGAAGCCACGATCTGCTCCGTGCGCTGCACGTCCGGATGGTCCTTCCCCAGCCGTTCCAACAACATCTGCAGCTTGGCCTGTTCGCCGGGCAGCCGCTTTCTCAGCTCGTCGGCCGATTGCGGTTCGCCGGTCTCACGCTCCAAGGCCTCGATCTCCTGTCGCATCTTGATGACGTCGGGGTGATCCGACGACAGATACGAGGCGGCGCTGACAAATTGCGCGCGCAGGGCCTTCAAGCGTTCGGACGAATCGAGGATTCGCTCCCCCGTGGCGGTGACGATCGGCGTATTGGGCTTGATCGTGGCCAACTGCCCTTCCAGGTAATTACGGCGGTCCTCCAAGGTATTGATCCGCTGGTCGAGATCCACGATCTCGCGGTCGACCTGGTTCATCAACTGCATGTTGAGCTGGATGAGTTCGGGCAGGGCCTGCCCGGCTCGTTGCTTGAACGCCGCGATCTTCTGATCCAGCGTCTCGATGTGCCCGGCCAGATTCTCCGATTCCTGCCGCAGAAACACGGTGGTTTCTTGCGCGTTCCGCTCGCGGCTTTTCAGGTTCTCGGATAGAAAGAGACTGGTTACTTCATTGGCGACTTTCTGCGCGACCTGGGGATTTTCCCCGTCATAGGAGAGGGTGAACGCGATGGTCGCTTTCGTCGGCTGGTGGGTCCGCTTGTCGACGACATCCGCGCTGATGACCCCAATGCGGATGTCGTCGACCATCTCTTCGAGCACGTCCTCGGTCGTCCCGCGCCGGCGCAACCCGTCATAGAGCTTGTATTGCTCCACGATCTTCATCAGGTTCGGGCGGGTCATCACCTGCTGCTTGATCGTCTGGATACGCTGATCCGCATAGCTGTTGATCGCCGAGCGGACCACGTCGGTCGGGACTTCCTGTTCCTCGATCAGGATGGTGGCGGTGGATCGATAGGAGGCGGGCCAGAGCAGTGCGACGAGCGCGCTGAGCGCGAGGAGCAGCGCCATGGTCGACAGAATGACCGCCCGACGCCGGCGGACCATGCCGAGGTAATCGCGTACATCCTTCGAGGAAGCCGTCATACCGCAATCCCCCTGCTCGGTAATTCCCCTCTTATCGCGATCGGGCCAACTTGGCGGGCCAATGGAACGTGGCCGTGGCAAACACCGCGTTCTGCGAGGCCTGCAAGTCCCCGGCATCGATTTCCAGCCGGGCGTGGTGATAGGTCAGGTCCGTCGACCACCACTCCGACCATCGCCAATGCAGCCGTGGCTCGACCACCAGATACAATGAATTGGGCAGCGCCTGGGCCTGGGCGATCGCGCTGATCTGGTAGGCGTTCCCCGTCACCGACGCGGTCAGGCGCTTGGTGAGATCCCAACTCCACGATGCCGAGTAGTGATCGGTCTGAACCAGCAATCCGGCGCCGCTCGGGAAAATATCCCGGCTGTAACCCGCCGACACCGTCATGGTGTCCCAGCGTTTGACGACATCGGCCCCGAACAGAACAATGGTATCCCGATCCGTTTGCTTCCCGCCGCCGAGCACCGGCACCGACGCCGTCGCGAATCGCACACCGCCGTGCAGGCTCGCTTCGAACGATTCCGAAAATTTGTGGGTCAGCGCCCCCTGCGCCCCCGGGAACACCGAGCGGAATCCGAGCGTGGGCGCCACGAAATTCACGTAGTAGGCCGAGAAGGAGGCGTCGTCCCGCTCCGTCAGCTTGTACGACAATCCGGCGCTTCCGGAGTGCAGCTGATAGTCGAACAGTCCGAACCGGGCGCCGTCCGTATAGGTGACGTCCGAGAACGAATAGTCGGATTGAAACGTCAGATGCTCCGTCAGCCCGAGGCTCCAGGACGGATTCGCCGTCCGGAGGTTGCGCTGCGTGCGGCGATTCACGACCCCTGTCTGCTGCAGCTCGCCCACCAGCGTATTCTCCCGCGTCACCGTGCCGTTCAGACCGAATCGCTGCCGCTCCGTTTGATAGCTCGAAGACAAGGGGAAAAAGAAGTTCGTGATGTCGAGGCCTTCCTGTCCGTAGTACCGCACGAAGTCCGCCTGCATATTGCTTTCGACCTTCAACTTTTCGGTCTCAGCCTTGAAGGCAAGGGCCGGTGAGACCCATACCCCGAAGACGTCCTGGTGAGGCAACACCGTCAGGAGGATATTGTCGTTGTATTCCGTCCTGACGCCCAGCGAAGGATCGAGGGAATACTCGGCGCCCCGAGCTTCGCTTCCCGCCAGCCACGCGGCGGCCAGGACGGCGACTCCCACGCAAGCCCGCCGGGAGTCCCGCAGGCATCTCATCCCGTTCGTCGCCGTGCTGCGCTCCGCGCATCGCTCCCGCACCTCAGGGAACCATGACCACATCCCACCGCTGCAACGGGATGTTCTGTTCCAACTTCCGCCCCTTCACCACCTCGCCGTAGGCGAACTCGAAGACAATTTGACGATCGCCCGATCGACGCAGCACCTTGATGTTGTTTTCGGAAGCAAAGGGCGTCAGCCCCCCGGCGAGGCTCAAGGCCTGCATGACATCGGTCAGATGTCCCACCATGAACTCCCCCGGACGATTCACCTTGCCGATCACATACACTTTGTAACTCTGCACCTTCGCGACAGCGACCGAGACCGGAGGGTTCGAGACGAACTTGGCCAGGCGTTTGACGATCTCCCCCTTGACCTCCTCCACGGTTCGCCCCTCCGCCTGCACGTCGCCCACCAGCGGGAACGAAAAGAGCCCGTCGGGACGCACCACCACTTCCTTCGTCAAGGACTCATCCTTCCAGACCGAGACCTGCAAGACGTCTTCGGGTCCGAGGGTGAACCCCCGTTCCGTGATCGTCGCGGATTGAGCCCTGAGCGCCACCGGAGCCCAGCACAGACAGGCCACGAGGCAGCAAATCGCCGTTCGCATCGGATCCATCACGTCTTCCTCGGCCCGCCGCCACTGAGCGTCGCGAGCACGGCTTTGGCCTCGTCGACGCCAGCGAACGGCTTGCCCGCCTTGACGGCCTTTTCGAGGAAAGTCTTGGCTTCGGCGGCCGATCCCGATCGGTAGTACGCTATCCCCAGGTGATAGTTCAGCAACGGCTGCTCGGGCGCCTGTTGCACCGCCTTCTTGATGACGCGAACGCCCTGATCGCCCTGTCCGAGCTTCACATACACCCAGCCCAAGGTGTCCAAGAAGTAGGGATTCGGCGCCTGCGTTTCGAAGTCCCGACTGAGGTTGAGCGCCCGCTCCAAGCTGGCCCGATCCCCCTTCTTCTCCGCCAGCAAGACCGCCAGATTGTTCGCGGCCGCCAGGGCTTTGGGATTCTCCTTCAGCATGGCCTCATACTCGGCGATCGCCCCGTCGGTCTCCCCGACATCCGCCAGCGAGGTCGCGAGCAGGAGCCGGAGTTCCTCCGAGCGCGGATTCGCCGCCACGCCGTTCTTGAGGACCTGAATGGCCTCCCGTTGTTTTTTCTGGGTGAGATAGAGGGTGGCATGATCCAGCCAGGGCGTGAGCCAGTCGGGCTTGAGCGTGGCGGCGGTCTTGAACTCCTTGACGGCCCCGTCATGGTCCCCGTCCAAGACCAGCACCTCTCCGAGCATCCCGTGCGCATAGGGCTGGTCGGGGTTCGTCTGCAACAGCTTGGTGAGTCGCGCGCGGGCTTCGGCCTGCCTCCCCTTGGCCAGATCCAATCGGACGAGCGCATAGAGCGGGGTGGGAGACTCGGGGTTGGCCTGAAGCGCCTGCTCGTAGGCTGCCGTGGCCCCGGCATAGTCCCCCTTGGCCTGGCGCAAATTACCTTCCGCCAGCGCCAGGGTGGCCTGCCCGGCGCCGGCGTCGCGGAGCTGCTGCATCGTGGCTTCGGTCACGCCCCACTCTTTCCCGGCCAGTTGGAGGTTGAACAGCATCCCGAGGGCGCCGACATCTTTGGGCTCCTGCTTCAGAATGGCCTCGAGGCGCTGCTGCGCGTCCAGTGATCGACCTTGCGCCACGTCGAGATTCGCCAAGAGCCGACGCGGCTCCAGATATCGAGGGTTCAAGGCTGTGGCCTTTTCCAGACTTTCGCGCGCCAGCATGGCATCCCCGGTCAGGAGATAGGCCTGTCCCAGCAGACTGTGCGTCTCCGGCGCATTGGGCTGATCCTTCAAGACCGTGCGAAACGCCATGACGGCTTCTTTCCCCTCGCGCCGATCCAGCGCGATCTTGCCCTGCAGCACCAAGGCATCCGATGCGCGCGGATTTTCCTTGAGGACTTCTTGGACCTTCTGCTCCGCCTGGTCCCGCTTGCCCTCCGCGAAGTCCAGCGAGGCGATCTTCACCAAAGCTTCGAGACCGGCAGGCCGTTGCTTCTGATCGCGGACCACCTCCTCGTAGACGGCCCGGGCCTTGGCCGGCTCCTTCATGGCTTCATACAGGGTCCCGAGGGCCATCGGGATCTTGGGGGCGTTCGGCAGCGCCGCCCGCGCTTCCAGAAGCGAGGCCTCCCCGTCCTTCGCGTCCTTGCGCGTCGCCAGGAATTCCGCCAAGGCCAGACGCCGGAGGTCGCTCTCCGGATCGAGACGGATGGCCTCGCGCAGCACGGCCTCGGCCCGATCGCGTTGCTTGGTCACGTCATAAAACGAGGCGAGCCGGACGCGCTGCTCGAACACAGCGGGTTCCAACTCGACGATGTGCAGGAGCGCCTGTTCCGCCTCCTGCTGTTTCCCCTGGCGGATCAACACCGACGCAAGATTGGCCTGCAGATCGAGTTGACGCGGATGGGCGCCGGCCGAGTCCCGCAGCACGCCCTCGGCTTCCGGCAGTCGCTCCTTGGCCGAATAGAGGATCGCGAGCAGAATGGCGACGTCGGGATCGGTCGGATGTCCGCTTCGCACCGCCTCGGCCGCGGCGAGCGCCGCCTCCACCTCCCCCTTGCTGGCCACCACCGCGGCTTTCAACGTCGCCGCGCCCGGATCCTTCGAGTCCTTCTGCAAGACCTTGTCCGCGACCTCCGTCACTTTGTCGTAGGCCTTGGCTTCGAGGTAGAACTTCCCGAGCTTGATCAAGGCGCCGCGATGGTCGGGATTGATTTCGACCACCCGCAGGTAGTTTCCGAAGGCGTTCCGCCAGTTCTGTTCCCGCTCTTCGACTTGAGCGAAGAGAAAATAGGCCTCCGCATCCTTCGGGTCGATCTTCAACACATTGCGAAGGGCCACCCGCGCCTTGGGAAAGTTCCCGTGTTCGATATACTCCGCCGCCTTTGCGGCGTACTCGGCTTTTCGGGCTTCGGGCCCCCCGCACGCCGTCAGCGCAATCAGCACCGCGCATCCGCACCGCCATACGATCCGCATCGTCGTCACCTTCTTTCCCCGACGGCCTGACGTCGGGGTCCCTTCGATCCGGACTCACGGGAGCCTGGATTCACAGCCATGCCCGCACACCCAATCCCACCAACAGCCACAGCGAAAGCCACCGCCATCGCGACAGATCCTTCCGCCGGGTCTGCAGCAGGACCTCATAGGCGAAGAACAAGACCATCATGCGCGCCAACACGGGCGCGAGCCGGGTCTCGCCGATCGTCAAGTCCGCCACGCTCATGACCGTCGCAACCAGCAAGATCATCAACCAATCCAGGGGCGTGGTTTGGAAGTCGGTCTCGCCCCTGAACCGCATGGCGATCACCACCAGCAAGGCCACCCCGAGAAGAAAGACGTTCAAGAACGCTAAGGTCGGCCACCCTGCGGCGATGGGCGCCCGCTCGCTGAGAAACAGCGCAAACGCCGTCCCGACGTAGAGCCCTCCTCTGATCAACAGGGGAAGTCCTCGGGGATAGGCCCTGAATCCGATCAGGAGCACCGCACTCCATCCCAACGCCACCCATCCGAAATCGCGCGGCACCTCCCGTGGCAACAGCACGGCGACCAAGAGAAACGCGGCGACGCCGAGTTCCATCAGCGGCAGCGCCCGCTCGACGCGGGTCGAAGAGCCGGCCGCCGGACCGGCCCCTGTCGCCTTTCCGTCCGGCGTCCCCCCCCTCGTCCACCGGATCTCTCCATACGCGGCGAGCACGAAGAGCCCGACGACCGGGAGCGCAAGGACGAGATAGGCAAGGAGCGCATGCCAATCGGAATGCCAGCGGAGCACGTAGGCGCTCGCCACCATGAGGGCCTGAAGTCCATAAATCAGGACCACCGTTTCCTGATGACTGCAGCCGACCGCCAGGAGCTTGTGATGCAGGTGCCGCTTGTCGCCCACGAACAAGGACACCCCCGTGCGATACCGCTCCACCATCACGCCGAGGCCGTCCAGAATCGGCAGTCCGACCAACGGCAGCACCAAGGCCGCCGCATAGCCTCCTCTTCCGGAGTTCGATAAGGAGATGGCGACGAGACCCAGCACAAATCCAAGGAACTGGCTCCCCGCGTCCCCCATGAACACCCGAGCCGGGAAGGTGTTGAACCGCAGGAAGCCGAGGAGACCGCCCAAGACCGCGGTGATGATGAGCAGGAGTGAGTAGTCGCCGGCACCATGAGCCAGCACAGCCATGCCGGTCAAGCTCAAGAGCGAAAGCCCCCCCGCGAGCCCATCCAAGCCGTCCGCCATATTGACGGCGTTGGTCACCCCCACGATCACGAACATGCTCAGGGGGATGGACGCCCACCAGGGCAGCGCCGCGCCATGGGTAAAGGGCACGACATCGAGCCGGACGGCGCCGCTGCACACGACGACCGCCGCCGCCAGACACTGGCCCCAGAACTTCGTCCGATGGGGCAGGCCCGCGCGGTCGTCCCATATCCCGAACAAGAGCAGCACCAGACTTCCCAGCAGCGTCCACAGGATCAGCGTGTCATTCGTCTTCCAGAGCAGGATGCCCACGGCAGCCCCGCAGGCGAAGGCGACGCCCCCGACTCGGGCAACCGGCAGCGCATGCACTTTTCGCTCGCCCGGATAGTCGAGGAAATGCAGCCGTCCGGCCGTGGACACGAACACCGGAATCAGCGCCATGCTCACCAGCAGCGCCGTCAAGAAGGTGTAGAACAGCGGGCCTGTTATGGAATCCACGAGACCTCGATCAATTTGGAATAAACCGCGCGAGCGCCGGCTGGATCGTTCCGGCAAAGGCGATCAGCCGGGACTCCGCCGCCTCGACCGATTCGTCCGGTTGCACCGCCGACGTCAACCGCACCAGCGCGCCGTCGGTCCGATGCCTCATCACCGCGTCCCAGAGTAGGTACGCCTTCACCAAGTATTCGTTGGCGATCATGCGTCCGCGCTGCTGAAACCAATAGAGCACGACCTGCCGCTGATCGCCTTTCTGAATCACGGCCCGGTTGGCCCTGGGCTCCCGGAAGGGCTGCCCATCCAAGGCGATGCGGTCAAAGGCCGTGATCTCCCATCCCCCACCGGGGATACAGGTCTTCGGCGAATGGACCGATTGCCCCGAATGCTGCTCCCGATAGTAGGCCATGTACAGATTGATGGGCGCGCTTTGACGCGCCGAGTGCTGATAGTCGGCCAGCAAGTAGTCGTCGAACTTCAGCGCCTGCACGTACATCGGCTCCATCACCTGGCTGCGGCCCACCCATGGCCCGAGCCCCATCGGAAAATCCATGAAGGCGTCCCGGAGCGGCGCCCGGTTCTCCGGCGCCACCGCTAACGTCGAAAGCGCCGCGGCCGGAATCAGCAGCCCCAGCACACACAAGAAACTCGGCGACAGTCGTCGCGGGGCGAGGGCGCCGGCAGGACCGGTCGCGTCCGTCGGCCCGTGCAGGAGCCCGCCGAGATCGAGCAAATCCGAGAGGCGGTGCGGCGCGCGGGAGCCCAACCGGCCCAACAGCCAGATCTCGCCGAACAGCAGGGCCAAGCTGGCGAGGAAGACCAGCCAGCCCTCGAACAAATGCGTGAATCCTTCCGCAGCCGACTCGCCGAAATATTCTACGAGCAGGCCGATCATGGCGATGCGGGCGCCGTTCAAGAGGATGGAAATGGGCAGGGTGGAGAGGACGATCACGAGCCGTGTCCACATCGCGCTCTTCATGAGAAACGCACAGACGAGGGCCAGGGCTGCCAGCGGGAACAGGTAGCGCAGCCCGCTGCAGGCTTCGACCACTTGCAACTGGACGGAGCCTAGGTCGATGACATTGCCCTCCCGGAACGCCGTCACCCCGAGTTGGTGCAGCAGCGACACGCCTAACGAGGATGAGATCAATTGCAATTCCCCGGAGAGGCCCTGATGCAGAAACTGTGGCAGCGGGATCATCGTGAGCAGAAATCCGAGGGGAAAGAGCAAGAGGCGCGTGCCCTGCCGACCGATCGCCGCCAGAGACACCCCGATCAGCACGATCCAAAGCGACAGATGCTCGAACACCATCAGAGTGGACAGAGCCCCGACCATCAGCATCCCCAGCCCCACGAGCACGAGCGGAATCCCCCACCAGGACCCAGGCAGCGGCAAGGCCGCGAGCCGGTGTCGCGCAGTCCAGATCAGGAAACCGCTGACCAGGGGCACGAGCAGGCCGTGGCTATAGTTGTCGTCCACCAGCCAGATGCGCGCCATGGAGGCCAGACTATCCCGGTAGAGCCAAGCGAGCAGGCCGAAGGACAGCGCCATCGTCGCCCACCAAGGCCATGAGATGAGCTTGTCCGCCCTGGTCGTCCCTCCTCCGATGAGCTCTTCTGTCCGGCTGTTCATCGGACGCTCACCCGGCTACCGCCTTTCTCAACACGTGATAGGCAAACTCCGGCAAGGCCGTCTGCCTGCGCCAGCGGGCCGGCTCCGCAAGGAGCCGATACAACCACTCCAGGTGGACGCGGCGCCAGACGACCGGCGCGCGCTTCACCACCCCGGCCAAGACATCGAAGGTGCCTCCGACTCCTTGGCAGATCTTGACTCGGAGATGCGGTAGATATCGGGCCATCCACTGCTCCTGGCGGGGGCTGCCCAGGGCCAGAAACACGATGTCGGTCCCGGCTTCATTGATGCGCGCCACGACACCCGGCATCTCGTCGTTCGACACAAATCCATGCTGCGCCCCGGCGATCGCGATCCCGGGATAGTCGGCGAGGAGGCGAGTCCGTACGCGATCGACCACATCGGGCCTGGCCCCGAAGAGATAGACGCGACTCCCCCGCCGCGCGGCCAGGGCGCAGAGCGCCGGCATGAATTCCGATCCCGGCACCCGTTCGAATCGTCCGATCCCCAGGAGGCGCGCGGCCAGGACGACGCCGATACCGTCGGGCAGAAGCAGGCCGGCGTCAGCGAGCTGCCGCGCGAGCACGGGATCACGCCAGGCCTTGGTGACCTTTTCAGGATTCACGGCGATCACCGCCTGCGGCGTCGTTCCCCGAGCCAATTGCCGGTCCGCCCAGTCGAGGGCGGCGGCCATGGTCAGGCGATCGACCGGAATCCCCAGCATGTCAGCCCGGCAGGGGGCTGTCGGTCCAAGCTCTGACGTCATTCAACAACTCCTCGGCGATCACGGGAGGCCGAAGGTAGCCCTCGATCCACACCGTTGTCAGAAATTCATAGGGCAGGGTCGTTGAGGCCACTGTTCGAAGCGTGGAGATCGGCTCTCGCAGACCATAGGCCTTCGAGCGCCAGCCCTGTATCGGCAAGACTTCCCCGCGATGGATATGCGTGCTGCCCCCCTCCACGCGGAGTCCCACCGTGGCCCCGGAGATCAGCAACCGGTACCCGTCAGGCTGAGGATAGGGATCCGAGCCCAGATGCCAATTCAACTCCAAACGATGCTCCCCCTCCCCCATCAGCCGATCCCACACCAGCCAGACCGCCGGAGGCCGAAAGAGCACGGCGCGCCAGTGGCGAACGCCGACCTGGGATTCGTACCCGGTGTGGACGGCGAGCAGGAGGTGGCCCCCGCCCGGCAGCTCCTGGCGGCGGACCAGTCGACAATCATATGGTTTCGCCCATAAAAACGTGCCAGCCTGTTCGGCCTGGTCCAGACTATCGACCGTCACGGTATTGTGTGCGCGTGTGCTCCGGAAATAGGTCCGCCAGACTCTGTCTCCGTTGTAGGTCCCGGTGCCGGGGTCGACGAGCACATCCTCCCCGCCGTAGCGGAAAAAGACCGCCAGGGCGTCCGCATGGCCATGTCCATAGCAAGGGGCCATCCCCAGTGAGCCGTGGTCGAAGAGCATGAGCCCACGGAGCCCCCGAGCGGAGGGAATGATCGAATAGCCTGATTCCTCGAGCACGGTGACGGGAAGGGAGTCGTCCCGCCGGCGCGGCTCGCTCCAGAGCAGTCTGAGGGATCGAGAGAGGGCGACGCCCCCGTCCGCGTCCCCGATCGGCGGGACGTCCTCCGGACGATCCGCCAGCAGTCGGAGACATCCGCGCGCGCGGGTAAAGGCCCGATGCAGTCCCATCGAAGAAGTTTGCCCGAGGTGATCCAGCAACCGAACAGCTAACCCGACGAGGTCGGCGACGAAGACCAGATAGGCAAACGCTTGCTCGACGCCGCCGCCGTCCGGCAGGATCTGCCGGGGAGCCTGCGCTTCCAGCAACTGCAACCCCTGCTCTTTCCAGACCCCCGCCTCTTCGCATTCGGGGAGCAGGCAGCCGGCGTACAGCAACCCGGCGGCTTCGGCGATCGTGTGGTTGCCGCTCGACGAATGCTTGGACAGTTTGCGCAGGATGAACGCCGCATGGCCGCGAACCAGCCTGAGATAGGCCGTCCAGGTGCGCCGCCGATCCGTCAGGGCGGGACGCGCCAAGTCTAAGGCGTGCGACACCGCCAGGATGCGCAGGCCGCACTCCATCGCGGAAATGTAATGGATCCCCTCCAGGAGCGGATTGGCCTGCACCCAACTGTGCAGTTGCGCTTCAAGCAGCACCGCGGCCCTTGCCGCCGTCGGCGGATCGCCGCGCTGCGTCAGAAGGCCCAGACTCACCAGCTGCTGCAGACGCGAGGGCTCCCAGGCCGCACGAATGTCGCCATAGGGATTGCCGGGTCGATAAGAGATGAGAGACGAGAATTTTCTGGGCCAGAGTCTCTTCGTATCCGGCGCCTGATGCCACACATCGGGAGAGGGACGCCAACGCCACTCGGAATCCGCAGATTCGAGTCCCCCGGCCAGCAACCGATCGGAAGTCGTCCGTTCGATGCGATCGGCCCAGGGCAAGTCCGGGAGGACCGGCCCGCTCGCACGGCAAAACGCATAGCGGTGCAGGTCCTCGACAGGCAGACAGTCCTCCGCGGAGTCGGCAAATCCCTGGGACATTCTGAACCAGCATAACCCGACCTGTTGCGCCACCCGGAAGGCCAGCTCGGACGGCGGCATGACGCTCATACGCCGCCGATACCAGCTCAACCGTGGCGACACCACCGCGTGACCCGACGCCGGGCGGAGATACGGCGTCAGGCTCGGCGGATCCTGTTGTTCAAGGGAAGGCATCATGCGACTCCATCGACGGCTTCAGGAAGTCCGGTGGACAGGCTTCGCTCCGCCGCGAAGCAGGCGCGGGTCGAGGCCTCCAGTTCAGGCCAGGAGATCGGCGCCTCGCCGCCATGCGTTAGGACCTTGCCCAGTGCGGTCATTTCTTCCTCGAAGCCCTTATCCTGCCTTCTGGTTCGAAACGCGCTCTCCGAACCGCGAGCCCAAAACCTCGTCTCCACGAAGTCATCCATCAGCAACGCCCGCCCATTACCCAAAATCTCGACACGCTCCTTCGGAAGCGCGGAGTCACCGCCCGACGTGTAGGTCAGGGTCGCCAGGGAGCCGTCGCAAAAACCGATCGACAGCATGAACTGGTCGTCCGTCGGGCCCGCGGTCACGCGCCGCGCGAACACGGAGGCCGGCGGGGCGCCGCAGAGAAACTGACAATAGTCCACAAAATGACAGGCTTCGCCGAGCAGTCGCCCTCCCCCGACGAGCGGATCGTGGACCCAGTGATCGGGCGGCAACCACCCCGCATTGACCCGATACTGGAGCATCAAAGGCCCTCGAGGTTGACGCACGAATTCACGCGCTTTCAGGGCATGCGCGGAGAAGCGGCGGTTGAATCCGACCATGAGGTGGAGTCCGGTCGGCGCGGCCGCTCGATAGGCTTCACCGATACGATCCAGCTCGTCCGCCGTCAGACAGAGCGGCTTCTCCACGAACACATGCTTGCCGGCGCGCAACGAGGCGATGACCAGTTCGGCGTGCAGATGGTGCCGCGTGCCGATCACCACTGCGGTGATCCCCGGATCCGCCAGCAGCTCGCGGTAGTCGGTCGTCGCGTACTCGGCCTTCCACTTTTCCGCGATCGCCTTCGCCTGCAGCCCGGTGGCCGAGCAGATCGCCCGAATTCCGGCCCGGTTCGTCGCGTCCAGCGCAGGGAGGAGACGGTCCCGCACATGCTGGCCGGCGCCGATGATGCCGAACTGCAAGCCCTCGACCGGCCGGCTGTGACGCGCGATCGCGGCCGGCTCGATCCGGCGTCGCACGACGCTGTCCTGAGCCGGATACTGCAACACGATACCGAGCGCACCGCCTTGCGGGTCCGCCAGCGCCTCGTAGGCTGCGCCAGCCTCGTCGATCGGAAACCGATGGGTGATGAGCGGCTTGACGGAGGCCTGGCCGCTGCCGAGCAGCGACAGGAAGGCTTGCATGTTGCGTTGTTCCGTCCATCGCACATAGGCATAGGGGTAGTCCCGCCCCCCCTCTTCATAGGCCGGATCGTACCGACCTGGGCCGTACGACATGGACATGCGCAATTCCAGTTCCTTCTTGTAGTAGGGCTCACGAGGGATCGTCAGTCCGACTGCGCCCACCACCACGACTCGTCCCTTCTTTCGTGCGATGGTTCCCGCAAGCTCCACCGGCCCGTCGGATTTCGTGCCCGCCGTGACAATGACGGCATCCACCCCATGGTCCTGCGTCATGCGCGCGACGATCTCCGGCAAGGCATCGGGGAAACCTGCGGCCTCCGCGCCCAGATGAAGCGCCAGATCAACCTTGCCCGCGTCGAGATCAGCGCCGACAACCCGGCAGCCAGATGCTTTCAGCAATTGAACTGTCAGTTGGCCGAGCAGTCCCAGCCCGACCACCGCGACAATTTCGCCCAACCGCACATCGGCCTGCCGGACCCCCTGGAGCGCGATCGCCCCGAGCGTCACGAATGCGGCGTCCTCGAACTCAACGCCCTCCGGGATGGTGGCGCAGAGCGGCGCCGGGACGGAGACGACTTCGGCATGGGACGCGTAATTTTGTCCGGCGCAGGCGACCCGATCCCCCGCCTGAAACCCAGAAAGCCCGCGCCCCACCTCCAGCACGACCCCCGCGCTGCTGTAGCCCAGGGCGGCCGGCTTATCCAACCGATCCAGCACGGCGTCGACCGTGCGCATGATGCCCTCTCGTCGCGCCGAGTCGAGGACCTTTCGGACCAAGTCGGGACGGGATCGGGCCTTGTCCAGGAGATTCTGCTGCGCCACTTGCACGGTGGACCGCTCCGTGCCGGCGCTGATCAACGACGCGCGGGTGGCGACCAGGAGGCGCCCATCGAGCGTGGAGGCCGAGGGAACCTCTTCAACCCGCAGGACTCCGGTTCTGAGATGTTGCACGACCTGTTTCATGGTCCGAAGGGCGACAAGCATCCACGCGGTGATTCGACGGTGGCTCAGTGTATTGGTTTTTCAAGAGCGGCACAGAAAGGCGGGTTTAACTCTGCGTAAATTTATTGTTAACTCTCCCCGACCGACGGCCTGCCCGGTCGACGCCCCCGGCGAAACCGGGCACAGATTCTCCTCCCTGACCCGGCGGAGAGACCGCCAGGACTCGGCTGAAGGATTGGCCAAGATTTGAGTCCGGATTGAGCCTACGGCAACAGTCACCGCGTAGGGTGTCTGCGACGAACGTCTCGTCATCGACGATGCGGCCGGAGTCCCGGCTTCCCGCTCCCGCTCGCTGAAAGGAGACAGACCATGAGCGGTTCACACGAGGCGCGCTCCGCCGTCGAGGATCCCGACGCGTGGACGGCGTGCTTTCGCTGCCAGGAAGGGTTCCTGGTCGATCAACTGATCGAAGAAGAGGGATGGTTGATTCCCGCCAAGCGCTGCATCCATTGCGGGGACATCGTCGATCGCCGCATTCTGCGCCATCGAAGAATGAACCCGCTCCCCCATCCGGGACGGAGCCGGCCGCGAATCGCGCGAATCCTCGAGGTGGATACCCCGGAAGAGGAAGACGCAGGCTTCACGCGCTAGCAGAGTCTCTGTTAGACTGCGCTCCTGTGCGCATCCCGCGGGGAGCGAACCGATGACTCGCCATCTTCCTCTTGCAGTTGCAGTCGCGAGTACACTTCTGGAGATCCTTGGATGCGCCCCCGGGCCGGTGGCCTCGACGTCGACGCCCGGACCGCACGGCGCGTCGACCGCGCCCCTTCTCTCCCCCGACGAGGTTCAGGTGTTCCAGCCGGGCCAGGGCGCTCCGGAACAGTGCATGCGTCTCATTTCGGTCTCGGTCGGAGGGAATCCCTTCGCCCGGGTGGACGAATTGCAGGAAGCCGTCCGGGAAAAAGCCGCCGACTTGGGGACCACCCACGTCTTTCTATTGCCACAAGATGAGGAGCGGGCGATCGTGACCGCCGGCCGGGAGGGGGCTCGCCTGCAGCAACGCGAGACAGGACCGGAGCTGTTCGTGCGCATGTGTCGACACCTTCCTGTACACCTTGGAATTCAGATTTCCGGCACATGGGAGGTGGAGCGGGTCTTCGCCGGCACTCAAGCCGAGGCCGCCGGACTCCGCGCCGGAGACCAGATCGTGATCCTCAATCAACGGCACAGCTTCACCGATCCCGCCGCGTGGGATCGTATCCTCGCCCGCGCCCGTCCGGGAGACCGCGTGGATCTTGAATTCCTTGATGGCCGCGGTAATCTACAACGCCGCGCGCTCGAGCTCTTTCCCTCCGAATGCCTGTCCGGCTCGCGACTGACCGATCATTGCTAAACGGGCCCCCATCCTTCATCCCGAAGAGAGACCTGTTACCGTCCGCCGAGCTGATCTTGACGACAGCGTAACATTGCTGATGAATCCTGGCCGGGACGTACGGGGGGAATGGAAGGAATCATGTCCTCCGAATATGTCCGTGGCACGGATGCCGCCACAGGAGGCATGCGACATGATAATCCAACCTAATCGAGCCGGACGAAACAGACGTCAAGACGTCGAGCCTAGACGCCTGTCGGTACTTTGGGTTTTGATGGGCGCTATCCTGGGCATGCTCGCCGGAGGGCCCTCGTTCGCACAGACCACAGTCCCGACATACTATGTGTCCCCAACCGGCTCTGACACCCATGACGGCCGCACCGTGGGAACGGCCTTTCGAACCATCACGAAGGCGGCCGCCGTGGTCGGGCCCGGCGACCGGGTTTGGATTCGAGGCGGCACATATCGGGAGAACGTGAATATCCAAGCATCGGGCACTGAGACCGCTCCGATCACCTTTGAAGCCTACCCGGGCGAGCGACCCGCGATGGACGGGTCCGGCCTGCAAACGGATTTCGCGAGAGCGTGGACCCAGCCTGCGGTACTTAGCATCGGAGGCCGATTCGTTACGGTCCGCGGCCTGGAGATCAGGAACGCCGCCAGCACCGGCGTCATGGTGTGGCCCGGAGGCGCTGACAGCATCTTGGATTCCCTTCATGTGCATCACACGTACGCCGCTGCGATTTTCCTGTACCTAACCTGGAATGTGTCCGTCCTTGATTCCGTAGTCCATGACGCCTTCGACTTCGCGTCAGGCGGAAGCGACGCCGACTGCATCGGGGCCGGCGGGTATGAGGCACATGGCCGACATCTGATCCGCGGCAACATGGTCTACAATTGCGCCGACGACGGCATCGACCTGTGGACGAGCGCCAATAACGTGGTTGAGCATAACGTCGTGCATCACAGCGGCATGGGGTGGCGGGGCAACGGGAACGGTTACAAGCTCGGCCCCGGAGGCGGAAACATCGTGCGCCGAAACGTCGCCTATGACAATCGTGCGAGCGGATTCACATCCAATGAAGGCGGCAACAACCGCATCTACGGCAATACGGCCTATCGCAATCAACTCTACAATTTCGCGAATTGGTCCAGGCGCAATGCCTACAAAAACAATCTGTCCGCCGATGGCCCGGTGCTGATGGATCTGGCGGCGCACCGCAACAATAGCTGGAATCTGAATATTGCCGATCCCCGTTTTGTCTCGATCGATCCTGACTCTCCAGACTTCCTGCGGCTCCATGCAGGAAGCCCGGTGATCGACAAAGGGTTGTGGGGCGTCGGTGAGGAGCCCTTTAGCGGAACGGGGCCCGATCTTGGCGCCTATGAATTCGAGGATCCCCCGCAGGCAGATCCCCCTGCCGCGGCAGGATGCCTGCCCTTTCCGCTGCCGACCGACTCACTCGTATCCGACGGCGGTCTCGCCTACCTGCTGGTCAAGACCTTCGGCATCCCCGCCGATGGGTTGTCGAACCCCGCGCAGTCTCGGCTTCGCGTCTTCGAAAGCGGAGTCGAGATCGGACCCGCCCATGCGGTTCATCAGGACATTCGGCTCGTCGGCCGTGGACGATTCAGCCATTGGAATCCCAACGGTAGGACGGGCGAGGAGAGTCTCCGCTTCTCGTCATCGGATGACACAGATCCCCGGACCAACGGACGAGCCTACTCTTACTGCCTCGGCGGAAGCGGCGCTCCCATGACGCAAGCCGGTCTCCCATGAGGTCGACGACTGCTCGCCTCGTGGGCCCACCGGCACGACGGCCCCCTGTGCCTTCAGGTCTCGAAGAGAGCCGCCGAAACGTGTCCGCTTCGCCCCGACCTCGGCACAGCTTCGACGGATACCTGCTGCCCATCCTCCACGACCTCATAGCGTGACCTCTTGCTCACGCGGGTGTATACGAATGTCCCGACGACGAACCACCACGTGGCCTCAAGGACAAGGGCGGGCGGTTTGGAAAACGGCCGCGGAAGGGCCGTTCCCAGACGTTGTGCCTTTTCCGTCTCCGTTTCTCGCTCAATCCGAGGGCCTCTTTCATCCACCAGCTACTTGCTGAAGCGCATGCGCGGCAGGCTCCTCCGCAGCGGACATAGCGGGGAACCCTGCACGCTTCATGGAACGGTTGCCAGGATGTTGCGGAGGAGGCCGGTGCGCGCCTTGTCATCCAAGGCGCGCACCGGGTGGCGGGGGCAGCTCGCGTGGAGCGACACGAGCGGCCCTTGGCGGGAACCTAGTCGCGGAATCGAGGGGGAATCTTGAATCCAGTAATCTTCAAGATGTCGTCGGTGCCGTAGTCGTCGAGCTTCGGCATGTTCGTGTCGTTCGAGTGCTGGATCGACACATAGGCCGTCTTGCCGTCCGAGGCGAATTTGAACCCCGTCGGCTCTGCGGAACTATCCTTCACCGAGAGGATCTTGATGCAGCCATCGCTCTTGATGTCGCGATCGGTCCCGTCCGGCAGGCAGGCGAAGATATCGCCGTTCGCGTTGTCCTCGATGACGTAGACGTTACCCGTCTTCGGCTGGAACTCGATATTGTCGTGCTGGTTCATGTCCATATCGCCTTCCAAGAGGCGATTGACGACGACCGTGCGCTGCGTCGCGCTGGCGGTCATCGGCGCATTGTCGACCGCGCAGACCAGCTCGCCGTACATCTGGGCGCCCCGGTTCTGGGTGTCCATCCAGCAGAGGCGAACACCGCCGGTCGAACTCTCATACATCGGATCCAGTTCCAAATCTTCGGGACGGTAGTATCCCGTCGCGCCGGCATTATTGGCGTCGGCCCGGGCCGTTGACGCATTTACCGTCAGCCACGCCCCATTGCCCACTTCACACCCTTGCCCGTATTGCTGGCCGGTCGGAATCGCGGAAGTCGGACCGCTGATGCAGGACACCTGCATGGCGTAGAGATTGCCCGCCACGAACGGCGAATCGGCGAGATTCGTGATCGGACCGGCTGTCGCTCGGGGCACAGCCGGGACAAATTTGAAGATCGCGCCGCCGTCCGCATCCGGTCCGAGTCCGCCGCCGGAGACAGGCTCACCCGGTCGCAGTTCATCGCCGGCATACAAGATGCCGCTGGGAAGAATCGCGATCCCTTCCCAGGCGAACTTGCCCAGCGCCGGACGCTTGACAATCTTAGCGGAGGGCAGATTATTGGGATCCACCACGGCGCCGGTCGTCCGATCCACGATCGTGTGATTGGTGACAGTCAGGGGATCAATGATCTCGTAGGCCCCTCCGTCGTCAGCTTCCTCTGTGGCCAGGATCGTTCCCCACGGAGTGCGCCGGATTCCGTCGCAGCCGGCCGTGCCGCGCAGAATCGTCTCGACGACGCCGGTATTCAGGTTGATCCGCTGAACCCCGGGGGTCCATTTCTTGACCAGCCCGCCCGGCAGAAACAGATCATTGCCTGCCCCATCCTTGATGATCTTCGGCACAAACTCTTCGATGCACCAGATCTGGTGCGTCGGATGCTCGTCGCTCGGCCAATAGGCAAATTGATCGGCGTTGTGTGCGATGCCGCGGGTCAGATACTCGGCCCGAAGGCTGTCGGCGAGCAGCACCTGATCCTCCGCCGATTGCGACGGAGTCCGATAGGCGCCTGTGGTGGGAGGCGCGGAGGGACCCAGGGGACCCCGAATCCCAAACCAATGCATCGAATTGTGTCGAAGGCGCTGCTCCACTCGAGCGCCGAAATCGTAGCCGTCGTCGTCGGCCGACGCCGACATGGGGACGGTGGCCATCAGGGCGGCCAGGCCCACGGCGCCGATCGCTTGGCGCATGGATTGCAATGTCATATTCATCAGAGAGTTCCTCCATCATGTCAGAGATATCAGTGGTGACGCCCGCGCGGAACCCACCCCTGCCAACCGAGCCCACCGGGCTCGCGCAGAGGCGGACACAGACGTCGTGTCAATTGCACGGATCGGAGTTCGACTGTCACGCGGGCCGTGCGCCGCGGATCGGCCGTTCTCCGAGTGAGGATCCTACACGCCTGTCACTTTCGTCCCCTCGCGTTACGGTTTCCTCTAGCCGGCCTCAATCGCCTGCAACGGCTGTGTGACAAGATGATCAAACGCTGAGGGACGCCGCTCATCGCGGTTCGATTCGGCCTGAGAGGGGCTGAGGCCTGACCCACGTCGCTGCCTGCTTCATCGCGCGCCGAAAGACGGAATCCTTCTCCATCTTCCGCAACGCGCCTGAAGACCAGAGGAGAAGAGGCACGGCTTCCCGCTCGGAACATGCTGGATCGGGAATCGAGGGCGGTTGAGACGGCATGGGCACCTCCGTGGCCGGATTAGGATGGCTGCCTGGCGAGAGGCCGGGACGAACTCCGCCTCGGCCTCGTCCCATTCAGTGACAGACTCTCATTACACTCGGCTCTCCAATCCCTCAATTTTTGGTAACGGCGGTGCGGGCCTCGTCTCGGGGGCGGCGCGCCGCCCATCGGCAACGGACAGGAATCGGGGCCATCAACGCAGATCGGATGCGAATACGCCGCAACCGCCTGCGGTATCTACCTACGCAGTATCCGACCGGTAGTCCGCCATACGAACTGTAACGTACTCGTGACGAAGTATTGACTCGCGTGTTACCCGCCTCCGGTAGGCTGCAGGCTGTACATCCAGGCAAGCAAGGAGGATACGCATGGCACATCCCGACTCGGTGCTCATCAGCTCGCCGGAATCGAATCTCAGCGTCGCGCTCGCGCAGTCGGAGGAGGAGGTACGCGCCGCCCAACGGCTCCGCTATCGCGTCTTCGCGCAGGAAATGGGGGCGCATCTCGCCGAGGCATCCGAAGGGTTGGACCAGGATGCGTTCGATCCCTATTGCGATCATCTGATGGTGCGGGACGAGACGACCCGACAGGTGGTCGGCACCTACCGCATCCTCACCTACCCGCAGGCGGCGAAGGCCGGAGGCTTCTATTCGGAGACCGAATTCGACCTGTCCCGGATTCTGAAGGTCGGTCCTCGGCTCGTCGAGGTGGGACGTTCCTGCGTGCATCCGGACTACCGGCGCGGCCCGGCGATCACGTTGCTCTGGGCCGGTCTCGCGCAGTACATGGATCGGTTCGGCCATCAGTACCTCATGGGCTGCGCCAGCATCGGGATGAACGACGGCGGCCACAATGCGCTCGCGCTCTATCAATCCCTCAAGGACAAGCATCTCAGTCCGCCGGAATGGCGAGCCTTTCCCTTCCGCCCCCTCCCCCTCGAGCGATCGGTGCGCCTCGGCGAGCCGGACATGCCTCCGCTCCTGAAAGGCTATTTGCGTCTCGGGGCCTACATTTGCGGCGAGCCGGCCTGGGATCCCGAATTCGGGACGGCCGATGTCTTGGTGCTGCTGCCCATGTCCCGACTGAATCCCCGCTACGCAAAGCACTTTCTGGGAAAGGGGTAGCGCGCGCGATGCCACGGTCGGTCATCGCCGTCGTTCGCCTGGTCGGTGTGGCGATGCATGTGACGGTCGGCCTGATGCTCGTGGCCGTCCTGTTCCCCCTGGCGAGCCACGGCATCCGGGCGGGCTGCACGCGGGCCTGGGCGGCGGCGCTGCTCCGGCTCCTCGGCGTCGAGCGGGCATTGGCCGGGATCATGCCGTCTGCACGCGAAGAGCCGACGCTGCTGGTGGCCAACCATATCTCGTGGCTGGATGTCGTGGCCCTCATGTCGGTCGGGGCGACGGCCTTCGTGGCCAAACGGGAGGTGCGCGCCTGGCCGCTCATCGGGTGGATGGCGGAACAGACCGGGACCATCTTTACGACACGGAGCCAACGTCTCGATATCGCGCGGATCAACCATCGCGTGAGCGCCCAGCTCGGAGCGGGCGTCTGCGTGGCCGTCTTCCCGGAAGGCACCACCACCGACGGCGCCACCCTTCTCGAATTTCATTCAGGCCTGTTCGAGGCCGCGCGGGACAGCGCGGCGCGCATCTGGCCCGCCGCCATCCGCTACGCGCAGAGCGACGGATCGATCTCCCACGCGGCCGATTTTCTCGGTGAGGCCTCGCTCATCGAATCCCTGTGGCGGATCGCCACCGCACCGACGTTGCGGATCCATCTCACTTTTGCCGCGCCGCTGTCGACGCGGGGAACGCACCGCCGGGAAGCCGCCGAGGAGGCCCGGGCGCGCATCGCCGCTTTGCTCGGCCTTGCGCTTCCCGTTTCGCCCATCACCGACTCGAAAAGACTCCGAAAACCTCGGATCTACGGAGAAACGGCATGATCAGGAGATCGAAAATTCCATGGCGCTCGCCCGGCTCGGGCCGCTACCGCAATCAGTGGCGAGTCCGGCTGACCCTTGTCCGAAGGGGACTGTCGGGGCTCGTCCCCCCAAGGGGAGGCGCCGGTCACCGAGGCGTGCCCGGCACGCTCTTGCCATTGAGACCCGCGGTATGGCTGAGGGTTCTGCCCCCGGCCATCGGTCAAGGGCCAGCGCCGCGCGCAAAGACCGCGTCCAGTCTCCCTCGGCGGACATCACCAACTTGGCAGGGATCGCCCCGCGGAAACGATCCCCGGACGGGCAACACCGGATCCCCTGCCATCCCAATGTTCCCGCTTGGTAAGACATTCTTGCGCTGCCTGTAACAGGCTTGTGGTCAACTCCACCTCGAGTGGTAGGAGTTCCCCCACCGGGTTCGGGCAAGACGAGCGGCATAGGCGATGACTAAGAAGATTCGACAAGGACTCACGATCGTCGTCATGGGGCTCCTGTCTGCGCAGGCGCCAGGAGCCTGGGCCTACACGGTCGATGTCGGATTTGCCGCTCTGCAGAACCAGCTCGGCGGCGCGACGCCCACCGGCGCGGGGGTGCGGGTCACCCAAGTCGAGGCGCCCACCAATGAGACGCCGCCGCTCATCTACATGCCCAATCCGGCCGACGTTCAATTCATCGGCAAGACCATCACGCCCTATGACGGCAATCCGTCGGGGGGATTCTCCACCCACGCGACGAGCGTCGGAGGACTTTTCTACGGCAACACGGCCTCGATGGCTCCGGGCATCGCCCAGATCGACGCCTTCGACGCCAACGGGTGGCTCAACAGCCTGTATAACTCGACTCCGGGGCCCGGATTCGGTTCGGCGACGACCAGCGCCAGCCGCATCGCCAACCACAGTTGGGTCGGAGGCGGCCAGCAGCCGGGCGACGACGGCACGGCCCTTCGCCTGGTCGACCGCCAGGTGCACCTCAAGGAGTACATCCAGGTCGTGGCCCCGGCCAACGGCCCGACTCTCTCTCCCCTGCTCAGCAGCGCCTATAACGTCATCGCGGTCGGCCGCACGGACGGGATCCATGACATCGGCACCGACGCGCTCGCGGGCGATGCGGTCTACGGCGGCGGACGCGTCAAGCCCGACCTCGTGGCGCCGATGAATTCCACGAGCGGCGCCGCCCCGCTCGTCTCCGCCGCCGCCGCGCTGCTCGTCCAGACCGGACACGAGGGCGGATTGACGCTTTCCCAGGGCTCGACCACGATCTCGGGCATCGGCACGATCTACAGCGCCGAACGGTCCGAAACCATCAAAGCCGCTCTGATGGCCGGAGCGGACCGTGAGACCGCCAACACCAGCACGGCCGCGAACATCACGGACTATCGCAGCGCCGGCCACCAGACCGTCAATGGACTGGACTCTCGATACGGCGCAGGTCAGTTGAATGTCTTCAACAGCTACCGCATCCTTGCCGGGGGGGAGCAGGAACATCTCATCGGCTCGGCGGGCTTCGATTACAACGGGGCCTTCGGAGGGCTCAATGGCAGCAGCCGCTCGGTGTCCTATGCCTTCACCGCGCAGGCCGAGTTGACACTGTTCGCCACGCTCGCATGGAATCTCGGCGTCTCGGACAACGCGAACTTGACCACGACCCTGTACAACCTCGATCTGTCGCTCCTTGACGTTCACAACCAAACGGTGGTGGCCAGCTCCGCGAGCCTGCTGGAGAATACGGAAAATCTTTGGGTGAAATTGTTGCAAGGCACCGCCTACGAGCTGCGGGTGACGACGCCGGAGTCCGCCGACTTCCTCTGGGACTATTCGCTCGCGTGGCGGATGGATCCGTCGCCCTCCCCTGTTCCGATTCCAGGCACGGTTTGGTTGATGGCTGCGGGGTTGGGACAATTGGCGAGGGTCGCATTGCGGCGTGCGGTCCGCTGATCTAGGGCGCTCCCCGACCAAGATTTCCCGCCCGATAATCTCATAAGTAATTGTAAATACAGACCAAATTGTCTCGCCGCTCACTTGAATCCTCCCCCCCTATCAAGCCATTTATAAATCTTACCCAGCGGGGCCCCCTGGCATTTCTGTTCGGGTCATATTAGACTCTTCTTGTTCTCAGTGAGAGGTTGCACCGCTTTCGGGAGTCCCACCGGCCCGGTTGAGCGCGCCTTTCCGGTTCCCAACATCAACCCTGACCCGCGCGGAGAATATCCATGAAGCACGCTCACGATCCCTATATCAAGGCCAAAAAGATCGCCGCGCTCGTGAAGATGTCGTCGATCACCATCGACCAGGCCGTGCAGACCGCGCTGGCCAGCATCGGCGGGACGGTGGTCGACGCCAAACTGAAAGAACGGGATCACCGCGTGGTCTGGAGAATCAAGTTGCTGACGGCCGGCGGGCGCGTCAAAGTGCTGATCGACGGACGATCCGGCAAACTTCTGGAGGCCCTGGCCGAAACCGAATCCCCTGCTCAGGAAGAGCCGCCCCGGGTCGACGCGGCGCCATCGAGCCAGCCCCTGAGTCTTCAGCCGGTGACCATGTAGGCCTTTTTTCGCTTCTGCCTGAGAGCCCTTCCCCATCTGCCGGCATGTCTCTGCACTGATCTCAATTCGACTCGAACGACCAGAACCCCACTCTATCCGACACCCTCTTTCCCAATCGCTTCCTCCGTATTGTTCATCTAAAGAGTGAAGTTTCCGGCGGACCGGACTCCACCAGCCACAGCCCGCCCTCGCAGGCGACAGGGTGCCCCGCGGAACTTGACGCCTCAGGAACCAGTGGTACGTTTCTCTCTTGGAAATGTGCGAGCCGGAGTGCACCACCGGCTCCGTGGACGCGGGAGCGTGGCCTAGCCCATGTGTGAAGTGACCGCCGAGACGCTGCGCGAGGGAGCTTCCGGCAAGCCCGTCCGGATCGGCCTGAGCGCGCAGGCTATCCGCCTGGCGCTACTCCTCTGCCTCACCCTGACCGCGGCCGGTTGCGCCGGCGCACCGATCGGGTTCGGGGAACAGTACGAGATCGCCCAACTGAAGGTCGTCTTCATGGAGCCCCCGCAAATTCAGGACAAGTGGCGGGAGCTGTCAGGAAAATCGGCGCACATGATGACCCCGCGTCTTGCTATGGAGTCCGAACGACGTCCGGAAGTCATCGTCGGCTTCTACGACTTTGCCTCTCAGACCATTTACTGCCCCAAGATGAACTTCGAAGTCTGCGGCCACGAATTGCACCACGCGCTCCTCGGCAAGTTCCATCTTGAACGCTGACGAAACCGGCCACAGGGAGGGAGCGAAGGGCGGTCGTTAGGACCGCGCCTCCTGTTGCAGAAACTCCTCGATACGCATCCCCACCGCGGACTTCCCCGCAAACACCGTTCCCCGCTTGCCGAGCCGGAATCGCTCGATCGTCGCCCGGTAGGCGTCCTCGCGGAAGGGCACATAGCGCACCGCTTCGGCATGGCGGGCGGCGTGTTCCAGATAGAACTCCACGAATCGCTTCACCGTCGGCCGCGCGGTGGCGCGATGATTGACGTACAAGAACATGGGCCGCGCGAGGGGCCGATAGTCGCCGGCGAGCACCGAGTCCCGCGTCGGATAGACGGGCCCGTTGCCGGCATCGATCGCCAGGACTTTGAGCCGGCGGCGGTTCGGTTCGAGATAGACGTAGGGAAGATACCCGATGGCAAAACGGCTCTCGGCGATTTGGTCGACGAGGAGATTGTCGTCTTCGCTGCCGGTGTAGTCGGTGCGGCCCGCCTTGGCCTGCCCCACCACCGCTTCCGTGAAATAGTCGAAACTGCCGGACCGTGAGCCGGGGCCATAGAGTTTCAGCGGCGCCGCCGGCCAGTCGGGCCGCACCAGATTCCAGAACGTCACCCGCCCTTGCGCCTCCGGCTCCCACATGGCTTTGAGCTCCGGCAAGGTCACCGACTCAGCCCAGGTGTTCGTCGCGCTGACCACCACGGACAGCGCATCATAGGCCACCGGCAGTTCCAGAAATCCGATCCCGTTTCCCTTGCAGGCGTCCATCTCCTGCGCGGTGATCGGACGCGACGCCCCCTGAAGGTCCGTCTCGCCCCGACAGAATTTTTCAAATCCCCCGCTGGTGCCGGAAATGCCCACGGTGATACGCCCGGCGTCCCGGTGGGTCGCCTCGAAGTCGTCCGCCACGGCCGCCGTCAGGGGATAGACGGTGCTGGACCCGTCCGCCTTGATCAGCGGCAAATCGGGCAGGGCCGCGTCGACGCCGCCCACCGGCACAGCCGACGCCGGCGAGACCGCGCCCAGCAACTGCGCCACCGCGGTCCTTCCCTGCTCGCGGGCATAGTCGGCCGGCATCAGCCCCTGGCGGTCCTTGGCCGCGAGGGAGGCGCCGGCCTCGATCAATCCGCGCGCCACCGCCTCATAGCCGTACATGGCGGCGGCGTGCAAGGGCGTCAGCCCAAACCCATCGGCCAGATGCACGGCCGCGCCGTGGTGGATCAAGAGCCGCGCCACTGCTTCATGGCCATGAAAGGCCGCCATGTGCAGCGGAGTCCAGCCCTTGAGATCGGCCGGATTGGGTGCGGCGCCGCTCGACAGCAGCATGCGGACCACGCCCAGGTGCCCGCGCCCGGCCGGTTCGTGGAGCGCCGTGCGCGCCTCCACATCGACCGCCGCCAGGTTGGCCCCCGCCTTGATCAACAGCCGAACCAAGCCCTCCCGCCCCTGTTCGGCGGCCAGGTGCAAGGGCGACTTGCCCCCGCGCTCGACGGCCGCGAGCGACGCGCCGCGATCCAGCAGGAGTTGCACCACGAGCGCATGCCCCTGCCGAACGGCTTCATGCAGCGGGGTCAAGAGCGAGGCGGTCTGCGCCTCGTGAGACGCGCCCCGTTCCAGCAGGAGGCGCGCGATGTCCACGTCTCCCGCCTGCGAAGCCAGATGGAGCGGCGTGTCGCCATGACCGGAACGCGCGTCGAGGACCGCGCCATGGTCGATCAAGAGCCGCGCCACGCCGAGCTGGACATCGCCCGCGGAGGCGCGCCGGGTAGTCCGGGCGTGGTGCAGGGGCGTCCTTCCCTCTCGGTCTCTGACGCCGACCTCGGCCCCTTCATCGAGCAGGAGACGCGCGATGGATTCGGCGCCCCACTCCGCCGTCACGTGCAGCGGGGTCATCCCATCCCGATCCGGCGCATTGATCGGCGCGCCGCGTGCGAGCAGGCGCGTCGCGACGCCCACCGCCTCCCACTCCGCGGCGATGTGCAGCGGGGTCTTCCCCGACTTGTCCTGAGCGGCCGCATCCGCCCCGCGTTCCAGCAGCAGCGCCGCCAGAGCCTCTTGGTTGGCCTTGGCCGCCACGTGCAACGGCGTGTGGCCGTCGCGATCCGGCGCATTGATTTGCGCGCCCCGATCCAACAGCACCGTCGCGATCGCGTCCCGGCCCCAGCGAGCCGCCGCGTGCAAGGCGGTCACCCCGTCTTTGTCGGTCGAGGTCGCCGGCAGCCCCCGATCAAGGAGCGCGTGCAACTCGGTGAGATCCCCCCGTTTGGCGGCGAGCAGAAGATGCTCCGGCTTGGGAGTACAGGCTGCCAACGCGACGGCGATCAGGACCACAGGGAGAATCGGAACGGCACACCGCAAGAGAGCGCTGTTGCCGCGTCGATGCCTGAACATGGGACGCCTCCCTTTCAACTCAATCAGCGGGGGGAAAATGGTAGCGAAAATCGCGAGAGGCTGTGTTACGACGCGATCTAGATCTCTCTAAGAATCCGTAAAGTCGAGCTGGCGCGAGGCGCAGGAACTAAACACGACGCGCTAATTGTTGCCGCATTTGCAGCCTAAACACCTCATGGATACTATGTTTCATGGCTTATCATGCGGCGTTATTTATGTCGCCATGTTTAGCAGGCTGCGGAAAAACCGTAATGGCGCCTCGCACTCGTCACAGGCGTCGAGATCGCGGATGAGAACCAGGGCCACACAGGATGCTCAAAAAGGCCG
>FKKE01000286.1_pt1 | contig 39803 bp, 58 predicted proteins | sample 1106331 | NCBI WGS metagenome assembly FKKE01 (sample SAMEA3931202, study PRJEB13176) | freshwater metagenome | biome: Drinking water system; feature: drinking water; material: freshwater | place: China | collected 2013-02-06
ATGTTGATAAAGGGTGGATTAGGTTTTTACACCCCCCTACCCCTTCACGGTTGCGCCCTCGCGCCCGGTTTTCTGGTGGTGGTGCAGCCGACAAAGCGGCTGGCACTCGGCAGGGTCGAATGGGTCACGACCCAATCGCACTAACTCGACCACAGGGGTAATGTGGTCGGTGTAGTACGCTTCCCTATTGCAACCTTCAACAGCGCACACAGGGCTAATCCCTTTGAACCATTTTGAGAATTTGCGCCAACGGGTGGAATTATACCCCTCCCAACGCTTCGCTACCCTACCCGTTTCAAAGGGCTTAGGCGCGGGCAACCAGGGACGTTGCACTCTCTGTTTCGGCATCTATACTCAAAATAGGCTCAAATGTATCAACATCTGGGCCAAAACAAAAAATACAAAACGCTGATTGTAAACGATTTGCACTTTTTGTTTAAAAAGTCGCGTCCCTTTTCTTATTTTTAAAACACTTAATTTTAAATCTGCAATGTTTTTGCAGATTATAGCCATTTAGCACCATATTTGCCGCCTGTTTATTTAAGTTCAGTATCGAACATTTTTCGTGCTGTACTCAAAATTTACTCAAACGCAGCAGCAGGATGGCAGTCAGCATTTCTTTTTTCTTGGTCTATTCCAAGAAAAAAATCGCCCGTGAGCGCCTATACGAAACCCCCGTGTCAGTGCGCGCCCATTTTTATTGTCCATTTTTCAAAGAGAAGCGCAAGTTTTTTTCAAGATTAAAAGAAAAAATGCAAATCATTGATGATTGTGTAAATTTTTAAGGTTTGGTGAAATTTTTGAACGGATAATTTGCAAAAGCAAATCATGCGCCTTTACCTTTGTCCCATCACCCGCCCCAGAAAACAACCCAACCGGCAAAGGAAAAAACCCCTGCCCTATTATCCAAAAATCTTACACACAAAATGACAGAATCAGACAACTGCCCCATAAAAAAAGAAGCCCGAAAAGAACTTTTGCAGCACGTCATTCGCCGCGACTGGGAGCGAGCCGCACAAATATACCATAAAAACAGTAAAAAACAAATCTACCCCCGCTACCTCGAACGCTTCCTCCGGTGCTACTCCAACCCCACCGGACGCAACCCAAAAAGCCACCAACCCCTTCAAATGTTCGACGCCATCGCCAGCGCCGTCGCCGAACGCCAGGAAGCCGAACGCCAGCAAACCGCCCACGCCCTCGAAATCCTCTCACGAAAAATTCACATCGGACGCCCCACACCCATCGCACTATGATACGCTTCCTCCTTTTCTACTTCTTCACCCGCGACTTTTTCAAGCGCCTGCCCCTGCTGGTCATCTTTTGCGGCATCGGCCTCGCGCTCCTCACAAAAGCCTGCGACACCTTCACCGCAGTCATAAACCCAACGCCCGCACCATGACCGAACGCCAACTTTTCGAGTTCTACCTCATCTGCATCTTCGCAGCCTTCGCAGGCTACTATTTCGCCCAGCACTGGCTCGGCGGCATCGGCGGATTCGTCGGCGCGGCCCTCGTTCAAACCTTCGACTCCGAAACCCGAAAACGCCCCTAATTGTCATCCTGACCCGCCCACCGGCGGGGAAGGAACTACCCAACACCCCCCAACGAACCGCGCACCAAGAAAAAACGCCCCACTCCTCCCCTCATGGGGAGGCCGGGAGGGGCTAAAGACACCGAAGGCGGGAAATTGAAAGCGCCGCAAACGAGCCGCGCACATCAGTTTTCTTTTACATTTTTTTCACGAATCGGTTTACATGGCCCCTTGGCCGCAATGGTCGAGGGCTTTTTAGAAAGCAAGGTTTTAGAGCATAAAGTGAAGTTTTTCTCAATGGTTTAAATCCCCGCCGCTCCGCAAGGCGCGGCGGCTTTTGAAAAGCACAGCCGTCCCACTTATCCCCCTCCACGTGGAGGGGATTGTGGGCAGGCTTCAAGATAGAGTTTTCATGAGATTAGTTTGAGGCCAACGGCGGCGCGAAACGTCGCGCCGCCCGCAGCCTCGGAAAAAGAAGCAACGTTCACTCAATCTCCTCCCCTCTCCACCGGAGAGGGGCAGGGGGTGAGGCTAAAAAAAACACAGGGAGCGCCCCGGCGATAAAAGGACAACACCCCCCCGTCCCACGCCGGGGCAAACCTTCCCAAAACACCCAAAAAAACCCACCCAATCGCAGTTTTCAAACTTGGTTAGTAATGAAGCCGGGCGCGGCCACACGCGCCGCAGCCCGGTATTTTTTTGGACAAAAACACACCGTACAAAAAAATGAAACCAGACCTCACACTCGACGAAATCATCCACCTCGCCCACTGCGCAGGCAAAATGACCACATTGGCCGACCGCTCCCGCATCATCGCCGAAGCCCTCGGCATAGACCCAACCGGACGCGCCAAACTCAGCCGCATCACCCAAAAACTAACCAACCAAATCGAAAAACACCTAAAAAACTCACAACTCACAACTCACAACTCATCACTCCCATGATACCCACCACCGACCGCCTCCGACAATTCGCCCACGCCGTGCAGAATTACCTCAACATAAAAGGCGACTACCGCGCCGTAGGCAGCCGCAACCCCCAGCGCAAACAAGAACTACGAACCATCCGAAACGCAGCCTTCAAAAACGCCCAAATCCTCAACGCCGACCTCCACACACACCTCTCCAAATTCCCCGAACCCGACTACACCGCACTCCAGGCCCGCGAACTCATCCGCCTATGGGATGCCCGCAACATCTGCTACGAAAACCTCATCCACCTCAGCCGCGACGACAACCCCGGCGAAGCCATCCGCCGCCTCGACAATGCCGAACGAAAACTCAAAAAACAACTCCAAACCGTGCAGGAACTCCTCAAAACCATCACAACAAACTGAATTTTGTCATCCCCGAAGGGGAACTACCCACAGCAGCACCAATGGCACGAATCCGCAACATCAAACCCGAATTTTTCCGGCACGAAGCCCTCCAAGACCTCGAAGCCGCCCACCCCGGAGCATACATCATGCTCACCTACATCGCCCTCTGGACACAGAGCGACAAAAACGGCGTGTTTGCTTGGAAACCCCGCACCATGCGCCTCGACATATTGCCATTTTTACAAATAGATATTGAAAAAAACCTCCAAATTCTACTCGAAGCAGGCTACATCCAAACATTTGAAAATCAAGAAAATAAATACGGATTTATACCAACCTTCACCCGCCATCAAGTACTGCCCACAAAAGAAAAAATCGCCCCATCCAAATACCCACCCCCACCCGGCACAGCCCCGGCACAGTCCCAGCACATTACCGGAATTCCAGAAGAAGGAATAAGGAAAAAGGAAGAAGGAAGAGGGAGAGCGGATAACGCGCCCGCGCACGAGGAAGAAAATTCAAATCAAAAAAACGAGACGCCAACACCCCACCCCGAACCCTTCACCGCTGCACACACTGCCATCCGCGAATGGGCGCGCCCCGACGACTTCAAAGCCCTGCGCGACATCGCCGCCGAAATCCGCTATGACCCCACAATTCACGGCCCCGTAGCCGATGAAGTTCTCAAATTCACAGCGTACTACCTCGACCCACGCCGCCACCCCGACGACCGCACCGCATTTCAGGCCGACCCCGTGCACTTCTTCCAGCAGCGCATCCGCAAATGGCTCCTCGACGCCAAAAACCTCAATAGACAACCAAAAACCGCCGCCAAAAAAACGCAATACGAACCCCCACCCCACCAACGCCAACGCACCAACGGCAACGCCAACGAAACCACACACATCGGCAACATAACTGGAAAAATCATATCCGAAATCGCATGAAACAACCCTACACCATTACCGCATACATCCCCGTTAAAGGCGGCAACCCCGCCGAATTCCTAACCGAACTCCACCTACAAACCGCCGCCCACGCCGCAGGCATCGGCGACGGCCTCCAACTTCAACTTTACACCATCCCAGCCCTACAAATTCAATTCACCGCCCCCCCCGACCCATTCAGCGCCGAATACCCCAAAAAAACCGCCCAAGACGCCATCCTCAAACTCCTCACCGCCGAAATCCGCAAACGCTGGCCCTCACACGGCCCGCTCAAATTCAAACTCGAAGTTTTGTCATCCTGAGCGAAGCGAAGGAACTACCAAATATCCATAACCGCAGCAAATAGAAAAAAATGCAAATCTCCATACTCGTATTCATCGCCACCTCCATCATGTGCGCCGCCGCAGGCTTCACCCTGCACGCCATCATCCACGCCGCCGCCCGCGCCGACCTCGAAGCCCACATCATCGCCCTGCGCCACACCCTCAAAAAAGCCCACCAACACCTCCTCCAATACCACCGCCAGCACGGCGGACAAATGGAAATCCTCAAACAAATCGAAACCACCGTCGAAGCCACCTTCGACGACGAAATCTTTTAGCAAAATTTGTCATCCTGACCCGCCCACCGGCGGGGAAGGAACTGCCCAACACCCGCCAACCGCAAAAATTAAGAAAAATGCACGACACACGCCAACACCACCCAGACCCCATATCCGGCCTCAGCGAAGCCCTCGCCGCCGCCATCGCCGGGCAAATAAACTACCCCCACCTCGCCCGTTGCATCGTCGCCGAAATGCGCGCCGATGCCAACATCCCCCCCCTCATGGGGGGGGCGGGGGGGGCTGACCCCGACGCCCCCTACCCCGTCACCGCCATCCGCAAAGAACTCGGAAGGCGAGGCCGCCCCATGGCACACCTCACCTTCCAAAAAAACTACCTCGAAACCGGCCTACTAACCATAATCCCCGGCCCCCACCGCCGACAACTCTACGTCCGTCGCGGCGACTGGGAAGCCCTCAAAATTCAAATTCAATGAAAAAACAACCCACCACCACCCACCCCATCCTTTTCACCGCCGACATGGTGCGCGCCATCCTCGAAGGCCGCAAAACCCAAACCCGGCGCATCATAAAGCCCCAGCCGCGGCAGGACGCCAGCGGCGGATGGCAATACGGGAAAGACTACCGAAATTCATGCAGCGCCGCCGCCAGCCCGGCCACAGACGTCCTGTTTCCATACGAATGCCCCTACGGACAACCCGGCCACCACCTTTGGGTGCGCGAAACATGGCTCCCAGCCGCTTGGGATGCGCAGGAAGGCATGGTTAAATTCATGTACAAAGACCAAACGAAAAGCAAATGGATACAGCCATACCAAGACGATCCCGACGGCGAAAAATTCGACAAACTGTGGCTATCTATCTGCGACGAACTCGCCCGCAAAGGCATAAAACCCGGAAAAGACGGCATGTACAACTTTCAAGGCATCGAACAACCTCTCTCCTGGCGCCCCGCCATCCACATGCCCCGCGCCGCATCCCGCATCCACCTCCAAATCACCGACATCCGCGCCCAGCGCCTCCACGACATCACCGAAGCCGACGCCATAGCCGAAGGAATTGAAGAAAATTCTGGGAAATATAGGCATTATAACTGCCCGTCCAAATTTGCCCCGCTTTTCGATTGCGAGCCAATCGAATCCTACCGCACCCTTTGGGAAAAAATCAACGGCCCCCACAGTTGGGAACAAAACCCCTGGGTCTGGGCCATCACCTTCCGCGTATGTCCCCCCTCGAGGGGGGTTAGGGGGGTGAAACCACCCGAAACACCACCCGCCGCTCCACCACATACCGCCCCGGCGCAAACCGACCCAGCAACCCCTCCACCCGCTCAGACGACAGCACAATCGGCCTACCATGCCGACTCCGCCGCCGCCCGTGAAAATCCCGCTCAGCAGTGTTAATCATCCGCCGCTCATCCCTCGAAAGCCCACCCCAAATGCCCGGCCTGACATTATCAAAAAAATCGCGCCACGCGGCGCGCTCATCCATTTCAAAGTCCCCCATCGAGGGGGGCGCATGGGGGTGAAAATCTTTAGCCATCCCGCAAAAATAACAAGTTAAATGAAAGTATTGATAGCCTGCGAATGTTCCGGCAGAGTACGCGAGGCATTTGCCGCCGCTGGGCATGATGCCTGGTCGTGTGACCTTCAGGACACCGAAATTCCAGGCAACCACATAAAAGGCAACGTGCTGGATATTCTCGCCGACGGATGGGATGCGATGGTCGCGCACCCGGAATGTAAATACCTATGCTTTTCCGGCGAATGTTGGATGAACAGGCCGGGAAGGCTGCAAAAACGTTTTGAAGCGTTTGAATTTTTCCTACAAATATGGAATGCACCCATTCCTAAAATAGCAATTGAAAACAGCCATTCGGTATATCTAAATACTGCCTTTCGCCGCCCAGACCAAACGATACACCCTTACCATTTTGGCGACCCATATAAGAAAGCCACCTGCCTTTGGCTAAAAGGCTTTTCTCCACTCCGGCCAACAAACATTCTGCCTATCGGCCACCGCTACCCCGCCGCATGGCTCGAACCCCCCGGCAAAGACCAAAGTAAAAACCGTGCGCGTACATACCCTGGTATCGCGGCAGCAATGGCCAGCCAGTGGGGATTTTAAACATCTTAAAAAAAATCTCCCCTCCCCCCTTGCATCTTTCGTAAACGTTTACGACATTTGTGCCGACAAAAAAACCTGAACAATTCCTCAATTTCCCCTTAAAGGAAATTTGCAGGAAAATTTCAGGAAAAAACAAACGATTTTTCACCGAAAAAAACAGGAAAATGTACAGATTCTACGAAATAGATAAAGAAATTTCGCGGCAAATATGCCCGCCACAAACACCAAAACTCACGGTCTATTTTGGCTGCTCGCGCTGGACAAATCCAAATCGCAACCACGCGGGCCACATCGCAGAAGAACACGGCGAACCGCTTTGTGGGAAAAAATACTCAAACGGAGCATCCGACCGCTACGAACTAACTCAAGAACACGCCCCGAAAGTCACCTGTGCCCGCTGTAAAAAACTCGCGGCATTCGATTTAAAATTCGGCCATCCTTAAAATCCTCCCCAAATCCCCCCAAATCCTAATTCATCACTTCACCGAAAAAAACAGCAGCACAATGATAAACCACGCCATCAACCCCGTCGCCAACCACAACAAAATAGACAAACGAATCCTGTTTGCCGAAAACGTCACCATCTGGGTCGTCATCCTCCTCACCAGCATAGGGTTTTTCGTTTGGGGCCGCAGCATCGCCGCCCAATACACCGACAACCCCTGGGCGCAAAACATCACCGGCGCCGCCGCCGCCGCCATATCCGCATTCATCACCGACATCGCCTTCCGCGAATTCCTCGAAGACGTCATCTACCAATTCCTCGCCGCCTTCAAAATCAAAGAAGGCACCACTTTCAAAACCCTCAATTTCAAATTCAACTACGCCCGCAACCTCAAAGTCCTGCGCTGGTTCGTCCTCAGCGCCATCGTCGGCGGACTGTTCTACGTTGACTACTTCTCTGTCCAAGCCATCCGCAACCCCTTCGCCGCACAAGCCCGCCAAAAACCAACCACCGACGTCGCCGCAGTCGCCGCCGACCTCACCAAAGAAACCGCCGCCGCCACCGAGCCAATGGCTGCCCACATCGCCAACATACAAGCACAAATCCGCCAAGCCGACCGCGACATCCGAACTGCCGAAGCAAACGCAGCCGCCAAAAACAAATCACTCCGCGACCTCATCGCCAATGGCAACACATGGGCGCAGGCAGAAATGAACAAAGCAAAAGCCCGCGCCAGCGAACCAGCCCGAAAACATAAAGCCGCCCTCCAAACCCAACTCGACGCCGCCAACCAAACCTACACCACCGCCCTCGCACGGCAAAACGACGCCATCACCGCCGTCACCACCGCCACCCTCCAAAAAAACCAGCAAATCGAAACCGAAAACCAAGAGGCCAAATACTCCCTCTCCGGTATGTACTTCATGCTCGGTTTCGGCCTCAAAGCCCTCACCATATTTTTCCGCCTATTCCTCGTCGTCTCATTTCTTGCAAAAAATCCCAACTTCGACGCCAATAACGACGGCATCATCGACGGGCGCGACGTCACCGCCGCCGCGTCTTTCTAACCACCCCGCCCCCCGCCGCCAGTGGGACGGGGCAACAAACCGAACCGGCGAACATCCAAGCCCGAATCAATGCACTTCTCATAACTTACCAATACGCCACCAACACCGAAAAACCAGCCATCGGAAAACGCATCAGCGCACTACAAACAGCACTCGAATATGCAGCATAAAACAATTCCAGAAATGCAGGCCGAAATCCGGCAACTCCGTGAGGCGCTTCAAATCCCCGGCGTCCCAGACGACGAAAAACAAATCTACGCCGCCACCATCCGGCGCATAGAAGCCCAAATATCCGCCATGCAAGCCGCCCCCGTCACCCCACCGCCGCCGCCACCCCCAAAACCCGAACCCATCAAACACACCGCACCGCCGCCCAGCCCGGCGCAGCCACCCCTCGAGGGGGAAAGGGGGGGTGAACAACCCAAAAACCAGCACCCAATCACCAATCAACCAATCACCGTCCGCACCCCCGGTGCGCAGCCCACCCCCAAAGCCATACCCGCCACCCTCCACGTCGAACACGACACCGACCCCTACAACCCCGAAATCACCATCCGCTGGGCCGACGGCTACCACCTCCGCGTCAACGAAGCCGCCGCCCGCTCACGCTTCAAATCCACCTTTCAGGACACCCACGCCCTCAAAGTCGTAAAAGAACGCCGCTTCGACCGCATTTGGAGATGGGATTCCCCCTGGCGCGCCGCAGGATTTTACCAAGCCCTCACGCATTTCTATGGCGGCCAAGCCCCCACAGCCTACCAGTGCGGCATCCGATACCCGTCCGATACCGCAAACATTATCTTCAAACTCATCACCCACACCGCCCTCAGCGCCGACACCCCGGCAAAGGCGGACACAAAACAGCAGTAAAATGACGGCCAAAGAACACTTTGATTCTCCATTTACAGCAACGCCTCAGGCATGGGAACTACAGCCCTTCGTGGCAACCGCGAAACGTGAATTTGGTTTGTTTCCCGAAGGCTCACAGATTCTTGTTATTTTCAAACCAGGGGAGACTATTGAGAGATGTATTTTTGGGCGAAGAGAATTTGCGGACAAAAGCAAATGGGTTGTTCGTTTTTCAAAAGCAGATTTGCCTTTTCAAGTTGAAGCACCCGATTTTTTTAAAATATTTGACGCCTGACTGATGCGCCCACGCAGCAGCGCAAGGCTTACGCGGCGTTGGCGGGGATGCAGGGTTATGCGGATTTTTGTATCATAAAAATTGTAAAATTGTGATGTGGATAAGAAGCGACAAATCACTGCCAGAGATAAGCATAAAATTTCCCGGAGAAAGTCGAAGCATAAGGGTTTTGGTTTGGCATTCGCCAACCGAACGCCCATTTGTAGGGCAATTAGTAAAAAAGGAAAATGGTCAACAATACTTTGTAGATGACCAATTATGGTGGATTGAAATCGAGTATTGTCCATTCTGGATGTATATACCATTCACTCCAACCTCGAACCAGTATTTTTAAGTTTTTATTCCCGCATAACTGCGGCACTGCCGACGTGCAACCGCGTAGGCTGCATGGTCGGCAGTGCAGGGTTAGCCGCTTTTTAAAAAAAAACAAAAATATGTTCCACGAACTTTGGATAATTTTTCACCGGCCATTTTCGGCCGTAGAGGTTCAGACGTGTGAGAATATTCTACGCGACTTCGACACCTCAAAATTGACAACCGAAACCCCGGAACTGCGATGGGGGCGTTTTTTTATCGGAGACGATTTGGGGTGGGTAACGATAGACGAAGCCGAAGATTCGGCGCAGGAACTTTGCGACCTAATCAACCTAACAGTTAACATTAAGTACCAATTTGAACACAGATGAATTTAGAGGTCAAATTGATTGCGGGATTTATCCTTCTTATCTTCACAACTTAAAACATCTATAATGAAGGCCATTGATTTTGAAAAATCCGCACTGGAACATGGCTTGGCGATCGGTTCGAAAAAAGACTTTTTTTGGGTTGAAAGTCTTGACGACCGTATCTGGTGTTTGCTTTTGTCCAAATCTGCAATAGATTTTGCAAACAGCCTTAATCTTGAAAAAGAGGCTGTTGAGGGCGGCGCGTATTTAATTTATTTTAGCGGCTAACTCCAAGCCCCCCGCAGTCCGACCGTTAGGGAGGATTGTCGAGGGGCGGCAGTTAGCCGCACACAAAAAAAAAGCCCCCGGCACACACCGGGGGCTTTTTTTATCTCCCTCTCCTTTGGAGAGGGGTGGGGTGAGGCTTTATTTCAAAGGCTTCTCCACCGTCTTTTTCAGCACCCCCTTCACGTCGAGGCTCACAAAACCCTCCGCCAGTTTCATCCCCAGAAAACCCACCAAAAAACCCACCGCCTCATCCTTCATGCTCGGAAGCCATTCCGACACCTGCGGCCCCAAATAGGCCGACATCAGCATCCCCGTCGTCAGCGCCACCAGCGACCGTTTCCAGTCCAGCCGCGCGTATATTTTCATATAGAGAAAATACGCGAAAGCGCCCAACGCGCCCGGAACGTACTTCTCCGCCCCTTGGAAGTCCATTTTAGTATTCGTTTGTTGCTGCATACAGGCTAAAATTTGATGCCAAAACCTTCATTTTCAGAAGGTTTTGCAAAATTTATTTTGCTTTTTTTTGTCCCCCCTCGAGGGGGGCAGGGGGGGTGACGGCCTCACTCGGCACTTCAACCAATGTTTTACCATCCGGCGACGGAGTTACCCAAATTTCAGGCTCGTTTACCGCCGGAGTGAGGATTATCCCCGTCCCCATGCGGTTCAGCGAAACCCCGTCGTCAGGCTTCGCCCCGTTCATCCGCGCCACCGTCAGCACAATGGCATTCAGGTAAGCGTCAATCTCCGCCCGCACCCGCAGGCGTTCGGCCACATCGCGGGCCGTCATTTCATCAAAAAGAATTTCCATTTTTTTAAAAAATTTAAAGCCCTCCCCACCGGGGAGGGTTTGGGAGGGGCTTTTAAACAATCGTAAACGCCACACCCGTATTTCCCGACAGGCTTTCGAGGTACGACTTCACGTCCTTTTCCACGCAACTTTTCATCTGCGTGTATTCCCCCGTACCGGCCCCCTCGTGCGCCTCGATGTCCGCCTCCGTCGCGAGGTAAGAATAAGTCCCGTACAGCGTCACCCCGCTCGTGTCATACACATGAACGTGAACGAGAATTTCGTCATCCTTATTCACATCGAACGGGCAGTAAATCTTTGTCGGGCTGGACTGAAACTTCACAGTCCCCGCCGATTCGATAAAATAGTTGTTGTCAGCAGTGATTGGCATTTGTCATTTAATTTAAAAAATTAGCACATTAGCACATTCTCAAATTGGCACATTTCTAATACCCACACCCCACAAAATAAAGAATGTATTGAGTACTCGCCGCCAGCGCCCCGTTCGCCGAAACCGTGATTTGGCTGGCGCTGAACGCGCTCACGAAAAACTTATTCAAATCCGTCGCCGCCTGCGCGTTCCGTGCGCTCCAAACAAAATGAAGTACCGCCGGAAACGCCGTCGGCAAAGTTACCGAAAAAAGAATGCCGCTCGCCGTCGGCCCCGTGCCAGTCGTGAACGAAATCTGAAACGAATTCGCCCCGCCCGTGCAACTACCCGTCGCCCCCGTGCCCGCCGCGCTGCCCATCGTCACCGTCGGGTTCGCCTGCAACTGACAAAACTGATTCGCCCGCGCCCGACCCGTCACATCCAGCGGATGCGCAGGGACGTCCTTGTTTATGCCCACCAACGGCGTCGCGTTCGGGAGGATGATAATCCCGCTGTTCGCCACACCCCCCGGCGTCGAAGCGTTCGGCGTTATTTTGAGTTTGTCGCCGTCCGAGTTGTCCGTCCCCATCGCGTGGCTCGTCACGCCCGACACCGTGAACTGAATCATCGGGTCGCCGCCGCTCGCACCGCCGCTGCTCAGTTGCAAAATCATGTTCGCCCCCGTGTTCGCGTTGCTCGTGTTCAACATCGTCACGATGTTGTTGCTCGTATTAGCCGCACTCACCCGCAAAAACTCCGTCGCCGTGCCCAGCGAAGTCGAAGTCATCAGGTTCAGATATGCCGTCGTAGTGCCGCCCACGCCCACTTGCAGGCGTTTGTTCGTATCGTCCCACGTCAGCGCCGCGTCATCGTCCAGCACCGTCGAAGAAGTCGCAAAAGGAATCCGCGTCGCCGTCAGGCTGCCCGTGTGAAACGTCGGCGTGAAATACTCCAAACTCGTCGCCCCCGCGTTCACCCGAAGCATCTGATTCGCCGACCCCAGCGCAATCAAACCCGTGCCGCCGTTGCCCACTTGCAAAGAGCCGGACACCGTGTTCGTGTCCGCGAGATTCAACTGCCCGAAACCCAACACCGTGCCACTCCGCCGCAACACATGGCCGTCCGTGCCGGCCGTAATGTCCGCCACATCGCCCGTCGAGTTCGCCGAGCGCCCCACCACCGAAAGACCCGCCGACTGCCGGAATTTCGTGTTTCCCACCGCGTTCGTCGCCAGCGCCGCCGCTATTTCCGTCTCCGTGTTGCCCGCGTCGTCCGTCAGCGTGAACGTGATTTCAGAGCCGCTTACAAAATTAGCGTTGGGCCGCTGCGTCATCGCCGAGCCGTCGTCCCGCAGCGTCTGGTAATTCGTGCCAGCCGTCGCGCTCAGCGTACCCGCCGAAAGGCTCAAACCCGTGCCAATCGCCACCGTTCCCACGTTCCCGCTCCCGTCGCGCCCTATCACCGTCGTCGGCGTACCCGTCACCGCGCCGATGGCCACCGTGCTCGCCGTCGTCACTTTGCGGTTGCTGTCCACCCGCAACGCCTCCAGATAGCCACCGGAGCCGCGCACATGAATCACCACGTCCGCGTAGTTCGAGGCGTGGTTCACGAATTGAGCCGCAATGTCGGCGGCAATAACGCCCCCGTTGCTGTCCCATTCTATCGCGCTCCAGTTGTTCGTCGTCGCGTCGCGGTTGCGCAGCACAATATTGGCAAACGCCGCCGAGGAAGCGGGCGACGTGCTCGCGTAGTCGTTCCAAACCGTCAGCCGCGACCCCACCGAACTGCTGCCCAGCGTCAGCGTCGTGTTGATGGTCGGCGCCACCGTGTTCACCGTAAAACCCGCGTTGAACGTAGCCGCCGCGCTGAACGTCGAAGCCCCCGCCACCGTCACCGCCCCCGTCAGTTTCACCGGGTAGAAAAACTCCGATTCCGTGCTGCTCACTTTTAACACCCGCTGAAAACCAGCCGCCTCCCGCGTGAAAATTGAAAAGTTTGAATAATGGCTCGCGTGTGAGATGTTTTGCCAGCCCACCGCACCGGCGATGGTGCCGCCGCTCGAATAGTTCGATATCGCCGCCCAGTTGTTGTCCGTCGTGTCCGTGTTTTGCAGCCGGTGCGCGTCCTGCGCCGCGCTCGCGCCGTAGGACGTGCTGGCGTTGCTGTTTTTCGAGGTCAGGTAGCCGCTCGCGTAGGTCAGGTTCGCGCTTTGCGCAATGCCCCCGCCGCCGCTACCGTAAAGCAACAAATTGGCCGTCAGCCCCGTCACCGCCGACGACGGCACTGACAAATCCACCCACGACGGCACAGCGCCCGTGCCGTTGCTTTTAAGATATTGCCCGCTCGTGCCAGCCGTGAGGTCATTCAGTTCGCTCTCGCTCACCCAATACGCCAGCCGGTTCGCCACGCCAGCGCCGAACACCGTCGGATGACCGATGAGCGGCTTTTTGATAATAGGCGAGTTGGGAGGGTAACTCCCCGTCAGCGTTCCATTCACAGTGATAAAATCGTCCCCGTTCGCGCTCGTCACCGTCACCTCCAACTCCTCGAAAAAGCCCGTCACCGGGTTTAAAATCACCACCGTGTCGCCGTCGTAAAAATCGCCAGCCCCCAGCGCGTCCGTCACGTCTATGTTCGTGATAGCCCCAGCCGCTATTTCGTTCAGCGTGGTCGTCTGCGCCACCGGGTAGAGCAGCGTGCCAGGCATCGCCGCGTTCATCTGGTAAGCAGCCTTGCCCGTCGTGTTCGTACCCCCGTCCGTCGGCGGCACGTCGGGATTTTTCTTCGTTTTTTTCCGAATAGGCCCGCTCGTCGTCAGCCCCGCGCCGTCGTAGTTCAACTCGAACCACTCGCCCTGCATTTGCGCCTGCGCAGCGTTGTAAGTGCCGCCCAGCAGCAGCCAGTTCGCGCCGTCCCACACCACGCGCCCCAGCAGCGTCAGCGTCCCGTACAGCGTCCCCGAAAGCCGCCGGATAGGTTGCTGCTGCCCGCCTAAAATCAGTTCGATGTTTAGTTTCTCGATGTCGCGGTCGGGCGTGTCCGTCCCATCCTGCCAGTCGTCGGCGAGTATGTACGTCGAGGAAGGTTTCACCCACAGCGCCCCCACCGCGTTCGGGTCGGTCGAGTTCCCGATGATGCAAGTCGTTTCGTGGATTTTCGTGTTCTCCACGTCCGGGTTTGTTGTCACATATTCCCATTCGTCGTCATTCAGCGCCGGGTTGCCGTAACTGTACGGCTCCAACCACTGGTTCAGAAAGTTGAACGACTTGAGGAAATTGGACAAATCGCCGAACGTCAGCGACTGCCACACCATCCCGATTTGAAACGAATCAGCCCCCGTCGGCAAAGGCGGCGTCGTGATGTCCTGCAACTGCGAATAGTTGTAAGTATTGCCGCTCCCGCTCAACGGCACCCCGTTCGGCATCGCTACCGTCAGGTAAAAATTAGAGGCCGACGTTTCCCACGACATCGGCCCGAACGACACTTGGTAATTCTGAACCGTGTAAGTGTTTTTTAGCCAGCGCGAGCCGACTTTAAGCGTGCATTGAAACACTGCAAAACGCGGCGTCGTCGCGTTGGAACTGTCCGACTGGTTGAAAATCGAAAGCGCGATATTGCCAGTCAGCCGCAGCGTCGTCGCCCCGCTGTTCGCCTCGATGGGCTTGTTCACCGTCACGCTGCCCGTGCCGCTCGACAGCGACACCGCCGCGATGTGGTTTTGCCGCAAATCCACCTCGAACGTGTGCCGCACCTCGCTGAGCGGCGGAAAAAACTCATACACCCCGCCGTTGAACAGCGCCCCGCCCGCCGTCTGGTTTATTGTGTTCGCGTTGCTGAAATTCGTCGAATTGATGTACGTCCCCGCTTTGTCGTAGTTGCGCAGCACAATCGTCGAGGCCGTGCGGTAGGTGATTTGCTCCACCCAAAAAACGCCCTCATGCTGCGTAATTCGCGCGCCCATGCAACGCAGCACATTGTCCAGCACTTCCCAGCACGACCGCGCCTTTTGCACCTCTTTGTTGTACGTCCACCACGCCGAATGGTCAACCCACGTCAGCGCCATCGGGTCGTTCGTCGTGTTGTTCGTCATCGTTTCCTCCCACCAGTCCACCGCAATCCGCAAAAACCGCTCGCCCGTCGCAAAATGTGTGCTCACATAATTCAGCCGCGCCAGCGCATTGATTAAGTGGTCTTTCAGCGTCGCTTTGCCGGGGCCGTAGAAATTCGCCCCGTTTTTGTACTCCTCATCTTTCAGCAGCCCCAGCCCGTCCACCGCCGTCAATGTAAAATAAGGCCGGTAAGCCTCCTCATATTGCCCAACGTCGGCGATGATGAGACCTACCCAAAAGAGCGTCGGCGTTCCCGTGCCCTTCGTTATTTTCAGCGTGAAGCGCCCCTCTTTCGAGGCGATGATGTCCGCCAGGAAAGTGTCGTGTTCAGCCGTTTCGATGCGAAAACTCACCCGGCATTCCGTCGCCAGAATCGTCCCCGTGCGTTCCTGATTGTCGCCTTTGTACGAAATCGAAAACCCGTCGGCTCCGGGGTTGAACGTCGTCGCCGCGCTCGCAAACGAACTATCCCATATCTCGATGGTAAAATGTTCGTTGCGCAGGTTGTTAAATTCCGAATAAAAACGCTTTGCCATTTTTTTGTCCCCCCTCGAGGGGGGTTAGGGGGGTGAAAAAACGAGGCGACCCTTTACCAAAGCCGCCCCGTGACATCAAAATAAAACAATAAATCAACTCGTCAAAGAAAGTCTTTTATTTCTCCACCTCGATGTCGGCGCCGGGGTTGTACGACTTCAAATCCTTCGCAATCTTTTTCTCCACCGCGTCGCGCAGTTTTTCCAGCGTGTTGGCGATTTGAGGGTCTTCCGTAGCGAGGTCGTCGGTCGTGAAATAGTAGTCTTTGTGCGCCACATCCTGCACCGCGCCGCCCGGCACGGGGTTGCCGTCGCCGTCCACCGCAGGCAGGTACAGCCGGAAGCGCACCGTCATGTCGTTGAAATTCGCCGAAATGAGCGGCAGCACGTCCGTCGTCGGGCTGGTGTAGAACACGTCCGTTCCTTTGTTCAATCGCAATGCTCCGGTGATGACTATCATTTTTTTTTGTTCAGATAATTCTATTTAATCTTTTGTCATCCTGACCCGCCGGTGGGCGGGTCAGGATGACAAAATCCCCCTCCCCTCATGGGGAGGGTCGGGGTGGGGCTAAAATCCCCTTATCCGTTTGCTTTGCGCCTGCGCCCTTTCCAGAATGAAAAGCAAATCGCTGCCCGAAATCCGGTGCGTCAGCGAGAACGAAGCCGCGTTGTCCGAAAGGATGCGGTTCGTCATCGCGTTCGGCGTCACCTGCGAGCCGCGCGGCAGGTTCACCAACTCTGCCCCCTGTTCGCCCACGAGGGCAAGACCGCCGGGTGCGAACTTCGTGCCCCTTGCGAATTCCGGTATTTTGATGCCGGAAAGCATTTTGTTGAACAACGCCTGCGCCGCCGCGCCCGCTACGCCGCCAAGCGCCAGCGCCGCGAACGGGTTGAGCGCCGCACTCGTCAAAGCCTTCGCCACAATCGACGCCACACCGATTCGGATATAAGCGCCCACCGCTTTCTTTGCCCCGGCCACCAGCGCATTCACAAAGCCCCCGATGCTCGCCCCGCCCGCCTCCGCGAACGCGGTGGCACTTTCGGCAATGCCAAAAAGTGACTGCTGAATCAGCGAACCGTTTTCGGCCACATTTTCAGCCATCAAAGAAAATGCCTCGTTGAATGTGAAAACCTGCGTGTTCAGCGCCTGAAAAAGCGCCTGCGCGGGCGTGAGCGCCGTCACCAACGACGTGCCAACCGACGCGATTTGAGGCGTCACCGGCGCAGCCTGCGAAGTCACGCCGCCCGCCCCCGCCTGCGGCAAGGTCTCCAGCCGCCCGATGCCCATCGCCTCCGCCGCCTGTCGCACTTTGTCCTGCGCCTGCTTTATTTTGTTGAGGTTGTCGAGATAGGCGTCGAGGGCGTTCGTGTTTTCTTTGTGCGCCGCCGCTTCGCCTTTTTTAGAGTTCGTCAGGTCGGTCGTCGCATCCGTCAGCCCTTTTGTCGCCTCCGCCGCTTTGCCCAACGGTTTCGGCATTTGCAGCACCAGTTCCTGCGTCCCGATGCCGAACGTGCGGTCGAATTGCGCCTCCGTTTTTTGCAGCAGGTCGTTGAGTTCCTGCTCTTTGCGGATAGATGAGTTGATGAGGTCACTTTCCGTAAACGACCGCCGCGAGCCGATAGGGGTTTTTTCTAAAAAAGTCGCCCCCTCGGTGCGCAGCCTATCCTGTTTCAGCCGCTCATCTATGATTTGCGACTGTATTTTTTCCAGCGCCGTCGCCTTTTTCGTCTCCGCGATGCGCTTGATGATGCTCGCCGTCACGCGGTTTTGCAAGGCCTCCAACTCCGTCAAATCGGCTTTTTCGAGGTTCATCCCTTGCAAATAGTCGGGGTAACTGCTCGTCAGCGCGTCTATGGCTTTTTTCCGCGTTTCCTGACTTACGTTTTGGTCTTTGATGGCCGAGATGTTGCGCCGCAACGCTTCCACTTCTTTGCCCGCTTCCGAACCTATTTCCGCCTGCGCCTCCGCGACGGCTTGCATGGCTTTTTGCGAGTTGTTGAGTTCGCCGTTGAGAAGCCCCAACTGCGTCACAATCGTTGCAATCGCCAGCGCCACGCCGACAAGGATAAGCGACTGCGTGGCGAGGTTCAGCGCCAGAAAAGCGTTTCTGACATTCAGCACCCACAACTGCAAAGCCTTCGCGCTCGATACCATGCCGCCCCAAATGCCGATGATTGAAGCCGCATTTGTTTTCAAAATCCCGAACGCCGACGTGAGCGGCCCGATGGCAAGGAATATCGCGCCCAGCCAGCCGATAGTAGATTGTAAAGCGGGGTTCAGCCCGGCGAATCCGTCAGCAACGGCAGAAATACCAGCCGCAAAAGCATCTAATTTCCCCGTAATGTCGAAGGCTTTGTTTAGCGAAAGCCCCAGCGTAGCGGCGGCGTTTTTCAGCGAGTCGAAAAAGTTTTCGAGGCTGTTCTTAATCCCGCCCGCCGCCTGCGGCAAGGTTTTCATTTGTTCGGTTATGCCCTCGATGAACTGGTCGGCTGTGATGCCAAGTTTCTGAATCGCCTCCGTCGAGGCCGTGCCGAACGCTTGCAGCATCAGCGTCCTAATCTGTGGCAGCCGTTCCGCGATTTGGTTGATTTCCTCCGCGCTCACAATCCCTTTCGCCTTTATTTGGGTCAAAGCCAACACCACGCCGTCGAGTTCGGCGCCGCCTTTTCCGGCCAGCGCCAGCGCGTTGCCAAACCGTGAAATCACCTCCCGCGCCTTCTCCGCCGAAAACCCCACCGCTTGCAGGCTCACCGAGCCGCGCACCGCCTGCTCGAAGGCAAGCCCCGGTTTAAGGGCTTCTTTGCGCAGCAGTTCTATTTCCTTCCTCGCAGCCTCCGCGCTCCCCAACTGGCTTTCCATCGCCAGCGTCAGGCTCTCGATGTCGCCCGCGCTTTTTATCGCCGCCGCGCCGATGGCCGCGAGGGGCAAAGAAATGGAGACCGTCAGTTGGTTGCCCAAATCGGAAAGGCGCCGCCCCGCCGCCCGCATATCGCGTTCGATTCGTTTCAGCGCCCTTTCGTCGAACAGAAAGCCGACGCGGACATTCAGGTTACTTACGGCCATTTCTTAATCCTTTTTTAATCCTTTACTTATCAGGAAAATCCTGATTCTGACTTTCCTTCTCCGCCACCAGCAGCGCGTCCGCCACCTCATTCATCTGCTCCACGTCGAACGGCGCAGGCTCGAAACGCACAAAGCCCAGCCGCGCCAGCAGCGCCCGAAACTCGGCGAGCGACATCACGCGCGCGCCGATGAGCAGGGAGGCTAAATCTTCCTTTGTCATTTGCCCAAAATTTGCGCAATCCGGCCCTTAGGCGGGTCGGTCGTCAGGTATTTGTAAGCCAATGCCGCCGGTACAAAAAAGAGGTTTGGCGACTTCGTGAGCGTTTCCACGCACACCAGCGCCTTATCCCAATTGACGCCGCCGGGTTCGATGTTTTCCCACGCGATTTTCACGCGCTGGTTGATGCTTTTGAGGGTGTATTCTTTGCCGATTTTTAGTTCGAGTGACATTTGTCATTCTGGCGGAATCCGTCCGCGCTGCGTTTATTTTTTTTTGTATCCCAAAAAGGTTGGTAATCAATTTCTTGACACCCTGCTTTTTTTCTGGCCTTTTGGTAGCGTTTTGTTTCATTTTCAGATAAAAACCAGTCGCGCCCGTGAAATCCCAAATAGGGGAACACGTTGGAAATGCTGAAAAAACCCCAGGGCGCGCGGTAAAACAAGCGGCGCAAGGGAATGTCGAGTCTTGTTTTGATTTCGCAATAAGGCTTCATTTTAAAAATCAAGTGCAGCGTTCAATGCAAATTCCGGGTCGGCCTGCTCCACATCCCCCCTCTCCACCGGAGAGGGGTCGGGGGTGAGGCTTTTGTTCGCCATATAGCGTTTGTAGGCTTCGGGGTTTGTTTTCTCCAGAATCCGGTCGGCCTCATCGGAAAATCGGTCGAGTTCTTCCTTTGTAATCGGCTCGAACTCCACTTTTTCCGGCTCTTCCCAGGGGAAGCGCATCACATCCGTCAGTCGCCTGAGCCTGTTTTTCGCGTCCAGCGATTTTAACATTAAAAACGCCAAAAACCGCGCTTCCTCCATGCCCCGCCGGTTTTCGAGCCATGCCCGCCGCAACCGCATGAAATGAGCCGGCGTCGTGTGGAAAAACTGCTGTTCGCTCATGCCCATGTCGGCGGCGACCCGCAGCAGTTCGTCCCAGTCTATCGGGCCGGCGCTTTCCTCTTTTTTTTTGGTTCGTCATTTTCATGCACCCCGTTTTCGGACGCTTTCGGGAAATTGAAATTCGCCTCAAAAAGTGCGGTGGTGAATGTTGCAATCACATTTGAATCGCCGCACGTCAAATCTGCTACATCCCTTTCGGATAAGTCAAAAGGCACTTTTTCTATTCGGTGTCCCACTTTGAGCGCGGTGTAGAAAATTTTAATCAATAGCACCATGTCGAGCGCCACAGAGTTCGCTTTACTTATCAGGCCGATTATTTCGACATAATCGGTTTCCTTCATTTCAGAAATCCGCTTTTGCGTTTCCGTTAAGGCCGCCGTTGCATTAAGCATCTGCGCCACCAATTCGGAAATGTCGGTATTGTAGAACCGTCCGGGATTTTCTAACTGGTAGTCGTATGGAACGGAATAGACCAACGTGAACGGCCTTTCCTTTTTGCCAAGTTTTACATAGTGAATCATTGCTGCGCTGCGATTTTTTTGTCATTCTGAGCAAAGCGAAGAACCCACAAAACGCGCCATTTTCGGAACATCCGAAAAACGTGTGTCGTGTAGTTCCTTCGCTCCGCTCAGGATGACAAGTTTGATTTTTTACGAAACTGCTGCTTCCGTGAGCGCGCCCGTGCCGGTGAATTCAAATTCCCACGTCACGGCGGTGTCATTGCCGTCGGACGTGAGCGAGCCGGACGAGATGTAGGTCGTGCCGCTGTACTTCTTGTCGCCGGTGACGGCGGTCTGGAAAATGATGGCGAGCGAGGTTTGCGCCGTCCACGACGCGAACAACTCCTCGAAGCCGTTGGTGGCGTCGAACGCGAGGTTTCCGGTGCCGGAGGCGCTCCATGATTTGGTGCCGGGCAGTTGTTCGCTCCACGCGGTGCTGTCTTTGCAAGTGGTGTCGAACATAGCCGTTTCAAACGAAATGCTCGCGTTCACCTGACAAGTGAGCGCCGTCGTGGGCGCGTAGAGTTTCATGTTTTTGGCGAGGACAGTTCCTGTCGTAGGCATGGTAGTGTTTGTTTAGAAGCCTCCCCCCAGCCCCCTCCAAAGAGGGGGAGAGAGGCGTGTTTGTGTTTGTTTGTTTATCCTATCGGAATCAGAATTTCCTGAATTTTAGAATTTTCAGAATTGAGAAATTCTATTTGTTCTCAAATTCTGAAAATTCTGATTCCGACTATTTTTTAGACAATCCGGCAACTCCAAAAGGATTGCCGCGCCTTTTTTCGGCTTCTTTCACTTCGTCGGCGCTGTATGTTTTGCCCTGAATCAACCCGCCCAAATCAGTTGTTTCTCCTGTGGATTCTATTTCGCCAGAAAGCGGCGCGGTGGGCGTCACGCAGGCGGTAATCAGCGTTTCGCTCACGAATAGCCGCGTGTCGTCGGCCACACGATGGCCGTAGCCTTCGGCGATGAGGGCGAGGGCTTCGCTTTCCGACATTTCGAGCACGGCGAAACGCGGAAAAACTGTCGCGCCGTCCTGCCATGTTTGATTGAGTTGTATTTTCATAATCCTTTGTCATTCTGGCGGAATCCGTCCGCTCTACGGTGTGGTCGTTTGGGCGAAATGAGGTTTGTGGTTCGTGTCGTATTTCAGCGCCACGCGGCAGCGGCACAGCACCATCGCGGGTTTCAGTTCGGTTTCGGCGGGTTTGTATTTCAACACCTCCACCTTTGTCAGCGGAAAACCGCCGGGGGTGGAAATCCGGTTTTTTCGCTCGTCGTATTTGCAGCCGAACGGCTCATTCACGAACATCGTGAACTCGCAGGTCGGCGGCTCCATTTTCAACTGTCTCACCAGCGTCTCGCGCACACGCGGCAACTTTTCCCCCTGAATGGTTTGGAGGTAGTGGCAGCCGCGTTCGATGATAAGTTCGATTTGCATTTTTAGATTGATTCGATTGGTTTCGCATTTTCTTTAAAAAGAGGCGAAGTCGGTATCATCCAAAATTGATTCGCGCCCAAGTCCTGCCCGCAGTTCGGGCATTTAGAAGGCTCTAAAAACTCAATCAAAAGCATATCGTCAGTCGAAACGCCTTTCACCTGAGCGGGTTTGTTTTCCCACAGCAGGTATTTACCCAAAAAGCGTTCGATGTTGTTCATTTCAAATTGTTTTGTGCCGCATAACTGTCTATTTTTCGTTTCATCAGGTCGGTGGCGATTCGCAGCGTCAGCCCGCCCGCCGCGTCCACGCCCGCCTCCACAAAGTGTTGCGCGCGCTGGTGTACCGTCCCGAACTCCACCATGTGGGCATAGTAGCCGTCGGGCATTTTCCCGCCGCCGCTTTTGTCGAGTTTCGGCCCGACGAACTTGGCGAACCGCGCCCGCCGGAAACTGAGCACCGAAAAGGATTTGCTCAGGTTGCCCGGCTGATAAACCGCCACCACTTTCCCGCTTTTGTAGCGTTTGTGGGGTTTGTCGCTTCGCGGCGCCCTCCCCGCAATCGCCGCCCGCAACGGCCCCGCCGCCTCCGTCAGGATGCGCCCCGCGTCGCGCTTCGCCACATCGCTCACGCCTTGCAGCGCGCGGATGAGGGTGTTGAGTTCGGATTGAAATTGTGCGTCCATTAGGCGGTTATTAGTTGTTGGTTGTTGGTTGTCAGTTCTTTGTGATTTGTTTCGTAAGGGAAAATGACCGTGCAAGCAACGATTACCGAATCAACGGGTTTCTCTTCGTTTTTGGGCATGAATTCCAATAAATCAACCTCCAAAATTTCGCCCGAATGAGTGCTAAGTTGGTTTTTCCTAACATCATAAATTAGAGCGGATGGCGGTTCAGGATTGTAATTGACATTCGCGGAAAAAATGCACTTTCCAACTTTTTGTGCATCTTGAATAATGTTGGTTTTTAGCAGAAAATTCACCCGCTCGCCCCCCGGCGTCTGCAAAATCTGATAGCCATTTTCGACGATGGCTTTAAAATGTTTGTCCATTGCTGCTGCGTTGTTTTACCTGCGATGCACCAATTTGTACACCGCCGTTTTGAGAAAATAAAGATTCGATTCGTCCCGCCCGTCGGTGGTTCCTTCGTATTCGGAAATGTCCACCGTGACGCCGCCGGATGTGCCTTCGGTGTAATTCAGGGCGTCGTAAATGGCATCGTCGAGGCTTTCAAGTACCGAATAGGATTCCGCGCCTTGCGAAGCATCCGCCCAGAGGTGGAGCGTCACGGTGGAGACGAAATGCGTTCCGGCACTTGTTTTGGAATCGCCGTGCGGCTTCGTGTCGGTCATATATACCACGCTCGTGCCGGTCGTCTGCTGTGGCAGAAAAACGGGGTAAATCCGCGCATTCGCGCCCGTGCCGACGATGGCCGTGACGGGGGCGGCGGCGCTGAGTTTGGCGTGTATGTATTTGCCGATTTGCACGTTTTTGAGTTATGAGGTATGAAGTATGAGGTATGAGTTATCGTTCATAACTCATACCTCATACCTCTTTTCATTTTTTTTTGAAAAACAGGTGATAAATGATATTTCCGGCGTTGACGACGACGGTGAACAGCGCGACGTAATTCCGCGCTTGCACGGCTTCGATGGCGCGTTTGCTTTCTTCGGCTAATTGGTCGGCCGCCGCCCAATCGGGCGTAAGGGCGAAAAAGGCCAGCAAAGCGGCGAACACCGTCGCGACGCCCGTCCAGAAATTAGTGGATTTTAGGGGTGAGGTAGTTGAGTTTGCCATAGTTTGTTCAGTTTGTACCGCGCTACAATCGCGCAGAAAATTTTTGTCAGGGCTTGGGGCTTTATATCCTTTTCTCGCAAATAAGCAGCAGGTAAGCCCGCTGCCCGATTTCGTGAATGTTCATGATGTCGTAATTCTGGCCGTTGTACACGATGCGGTCTTTTTCCGTGAGGCCGTCGCGGTAGCGGATGGTGAACATGGCCCGCGTCACCGCGGTCTCGATGTCGCCGAACACCTTCTCGGAATTTCCGGCCAAAGGGTTTTCGAGTTTCGCCCAACACGAGTAAAGCGTTTCCCACGTCTCCACCAATTGGCCATAGCCGCTTGCGTCCTTTGCGCCGGTGGCGCGCTGGATTTCGACGCGGCGGTCGAGTTGGCCTATTTGTGCGGTTTGTGCAGGCATTAGTTGTTCGTCAAATTTGTCACCATGAGCGAATCGCCGTCGGTCGTCGTGTTCACAAGGTATTTTCCAGAACTCGTCGTTTCATTGCTCGTGTAAGTGACGGTAACGGGATTTTGCCACCAGTGCGGGTATGGCCGGATTTCATAAGGCCGGTTGATGATGACCGGGTTGTAATTCACCACGTTCGTAATAATCCGGTACGTTTTGGCATCTTCGCCCAATACTTTTTCAAGCACGGCATTCACATCGCCGAGGGTGGCTTCTTCGAGGAGTTTCACGGTTTTGGCGTTGGTGTCGAGTTCAAATTTCATTTTTTGTCATTTTATTCACCGGGTGACTTCAAGTCACCCGGTGAATGTGCTTTAACATGAAAACTGATAAAACGGCTGCAACAAAACATCGCTCGCCGTTTGGCGGTCTCGCGGGGGGTCGGTTCGGTTTTCGTAGAGGTCGGTTATTTTCAAAAGCAGGGCTTGGGTGATGACCGGCGGCACGGTCGAGGGCTTCGCGCCGTAGCCCGCCGAATAGGTGACGGTGACGGCGTTGGGCAAATCCGTGTCCACGTCGCTCGGCCACGAGTAGCCGGTTTTCGGGATGATGAAGGGGCGGCCATTGTACTGGCCGGTCGTGTATTCGGATGATGTCCAGGTCTGCGTAGCACCCGCGCTGTCAACGTACTGAACGACGACGTTCGGAGTGCCGGACAGCGGGGTGATACGCAGCAGTAGTGGCGTGCCAGTGTCGCAGGGAAAATCGGAGTGGTATTGTTTGATGGTTTGTGTCAGCAGGGCCAGCCCGTAGGTACGCTCCACATAGTCCGACGCCGCGCGGATGATGCCGCGCAGGTGTTCGTCGTCGAAGGCCAAATCTTCGTTTCGCAACTGCATCCGCGCCCGTTCGAGGGTGACGGCGAGTTCCGTGTTGGCGGTGTAGACGATGTAGGATTTGTATGTCGGGTCGGTCATTGCTGGTGATTGGTTGACTGGTGATTGGTTGATTTGGTTTTTTAAAGCAAGTCGAGGCATTTTATCAACGCCTTTGCCATTGCGTCCACTTTTTTGGAGTCGTTGCCGGTTTGGGTGCCGCCGTTGAATCCGATGGTGTGCGTCCATGTAGTGCCGTTGAAGGTGGATTCGCTGCTTTCTACGCCGGGGGTTTGGGCGATGGCGATGGCGAGTTCGTCTTCTACCCACATACGGACGAAATTGGCGTCGTCGGGCGCTACGATGTCGCAAAAGGTGGCGGTGTTGGCTACGGTGCGGAATTTGCCGTCGGGCAGCATGAACAGCGCCAGATGCACTTCGGATGCGCCGCCGTCGTAGTAGGTGCGACCTTCTACGATGTTGGTGTTTTGCCCCGCGCCTTGCTTGGCGGTTTTCAGGTTGTTGGAGACGTTGTAGGATGTGCGTTCAGATTTTAGCGGCATTTTTTGTGTTTTTTTAATAAATTGAGTAATGCCCGATGCCCGCGCAGTTGAGGGTTCGGGAGGTGGTGCCTACGCTTTTGAATGCGCCGAGCCTGACGCCGCAGGTGACAGCGTTGGGCAGGTTGGCCGCTATGCGACCGACGTAACTGTTCGTCCCGTCGGTGATGCTGAACCGCGCCTCCGTGCGGGCTTTGTCCACGAATATGCGCAGCATGTAGAGCGTGTTGGCGGCGACGGTGATGCCGCTGTCGGCGGTGGTTTCGGTGCCGCCGTTGTCGCGGCTGAATACCTGCCATTTTCCTGTGTTCGTGTTGTCGTCGTGCCGGATGCCGACGGAGTTGTTCACGTTGAGCGTGGTGCCGTTGGCGCTGGCGGTGATGCTGAGTTGGGTCATAAACCGCTGGGCCGAGGTGCTGAGCGTGGGGATGTACACCCACGCCCATGCCGACAAATGCCCGGAACCGAATGCGGTGGTGGCGAGGGCATTTTTTATCAAATAGAGCGTGCTCGTGCCGGTGGCGGTGGTGCCGGTGGTGTGCCCCCACGCTGCGGGCAGCGAGGTGGTGGGCACGTCGTTTTGGTTGCTGGCGCTGGTGCCCGCGACGGATAACCCGATGAAGGGTTGGTCGCTTTGGTTGGTGCTGCCCGGCATTTGCCAGTAGTACTGGCCTTTGGCGCTCAGGCCGAGGGCGGAGGGGTTGAAAGAATTGAAGGTGATGCGGTTGCGCGAGGAGGTGTTGTCGTAAACAAGGCGAAATGAGCCGTAGGGTTCTATGATGTAATCTTGCTCGCCAGCCACGCGGTTGGCGGCGGTGCTGTCGGGGTGTTCGGAGGGGATATAGCCATAATATCCCGTCGTGTTGACAAAGGTTTTTTCCTCGCCGTCGGTCTCGGCATCGAATCCGGTGATGGCGTAACCATTGGCGTTAAAATTGAGGCGAATAACTGTCGCGGTGTCATATCCGGTGGGGTTGTAGTTGTCCTGGTCGCTGGTGATTTGCGAGGGCGAAATGACGACCGGCGAGCCGCCGCCCGCGCTGGCCCAGGTGCCGTCGCCTTTGAGGAATTTGCTGCTGTCGCCAGCCGCCGGTGCGGGCACTGCGCCTTTGGTGCCGCCGGAGCCGCTGTCGCCGACCATGACGGGCAGGTTCACCGCCGGAACGGTGTCCGACGTTGTGAATTGCTCCGAGCCGGACGAACCGGCTTTCAATGGTTTGGCGTCAGCCATTTTTCAAAAAAATTTTACGCTATCAAAATTGATTCTCCCGCCCAAAAGCGCAGTACGGTGGTGCTTTCGGCGATGCCGACGCATTGCTGAATGTCAGCCGCGCCAAAAGTCAATGAGCCGTGCGTTGCGAAGGCGCCGGTGGTGGTGTTTGAGAGAAAATACCGCGTGCCCAGCGTGAGGCCGGTGGTGGTGATTTTGCCCGCGTGGAATGTGATGAGACCGCTCGCGCCGTTGCTGATGGCCGACGGCGCGAAGCCGACGGCGGCTTTGGCGACGGCGTTGGCGTCGGCTTTCATCACCGTGCCGGAGGCGGACACATAGACCAAATCTCCGGCGCTGAGGGCTTCACCTGCGGTATATGTTTCCTGACCGGCGGAGGGCTGGTCGTACCAGCCTTTCGTGCCGGAGCCGTTGGTGCCGTAGAGTTTGGAGTTGCCGGGCGACGCGGAGTCGTTGTCGAGTTTCAGCCCCGACGAATCCGAATCGATCGACATCTGGGTCAGGATAATATCTGGCAAAAGGGTATCTGTCGAGGGGATTTGCTCGATGCCTGTTGCGCCAGCCTTTAGCGGTTTGATGTTGGCAGCCATAGTGTTTGTTTGTTTGTCAGTTTCTTAATATTTGAGTGGCAAAATCAATCAGCATTTTGTCGTTTTCGACGCCCACGCCCGCTTTTTGAACAAGTACGCCGGTGGCGGGTATGCTGTCGAATATTTCGCCGTCGGCTCCTATCCAGAGGTCATTGTCGGGGCTGAATGTGAAAGCGGCGTCGTTCACGATTCCGGTCACTTGGATGGTCACGTTGTTTCCGGTGGTTGCTGAGGTTCTCGTTATCCCGAAGGCGCGCCCGGCGTGGGCAGCGTCGGTGTTTTGATAGTAGAAGGCTTCGCCGCCGTCGATTATCACCACGCGCCCGCTGCTGAGGTTTTGGCCTGCGGGGTAGGTGACGGTGCTGCCTCCTGCGGGGCCTTCCGGGCCGGGCGGGCCGCTTCCAAGCATTTCAACCGTGATACTCGGCATGTTGCTGAGTGTCGCCTGAATGGTTGGCGTGCTGTACATCTCAACTGTAATGTCTGGCATATCATGTGGTGATTTGCTTTAATGTCGTGATGGTGCCCCATGCTACTGTGCGGACGCTGGCGCCGCTTGTCCATTGCACGTCGTAGCGGTAGGTGTATTCGGGGTCGAGGTTGGCGGTTTCGGCGGGTTCGAGCAGTATGGTCATTTCGCCTGCGGTGGGGTTGGTGTAGGTGATGCCGTCGCCGACGGTGAGCGTCAAAACGAGCGTATCGTCGAGGCGCTTTATGTCCATTTCGGTGGTGGTGCCGGTCAGGTTGACGGGCGTTCCGTCGGATTTTATGATGACTTTGAACGGCAAACTATCGCCCTGCACCAAGCCCTCGATGTTGACGATGGCCGGGGAGTAGTCGATGATTTGCGTGTCGGTGGTCACTTTTTTGAGTTATGAGTTATGAGTTATGAGTTATGAGAGATAAGTTATTGAATATCAAATAACTCATAACTCATAACTGTTTTTACCTTTTTTCTGCTTTTTTGGCTTGTGGGGAGGGGCGTGTTTCGGCGAGGTCGGAGGGTTTTTTCGCGCCGGGATATTCGGCCAAACCTGATTTCACAAGGTCGGCGGCGAGTTTTTCCGGCACTTCGTTTTCTCCTTTCCCAAAAGCGAAACCGAGACCGGCGACGCTCTCGAAAAGCAGGATTTTTACCGTTTTTTCCATGTCTTTTTCAAATTTAGGTTATTGGCTGTCAGCGTGTTAAGCCGACAACCAATAACCGATAACCAAAACCGACTACGCGGTCAGCATATGCTGAATGGCGGCGGTATTGACACATTCGCCGTCCCAGCGCATATAGCCGATGTAGCCAACGAGGCCGTTGTCGGCGTAGCGTTCGTTCAGGCGCAGCGTGACGAGTTCCTGCACGAGGCGGACGACGTAATACTGAAAATCGCCGAACAGCATGATTTTCGACGCGGTGTTGATGGTGCTGTCCATGCCCTGGTTGATCCAGTATCGGTAGCCTTCGATGCGGTCGGGTTCGCCGTCGCGCCACGATGGAACCCAAAGCGAGCGGGCATCGGAAGCGCCGATGGCGAGTTTTTTGATGGCGGCCAAAACCACGTCGTGAAACATGAAGCCGCACGTTTCGGAAGTCCGGTAGGCCGGGTCAACGTTGTGAATGAGGTCGGTGATTTCCGCGAAAGTGAAGGCCGTAGCCGATGCGGTCGTTTTGCCGAGGGTGGAGGCGGTGACGACGCCGTTGGGTTGCGCCGAACCCGTTCCGGTAGTGCAGGAGGTGTTCAGGGCGCGGCCAAAACGGGGGGCAAATGCGTTGCGGATTTCGGCGTCCATGTTGAAGGCCGAGTCCTGCATGAGTTCCCAAGACACTTTCATCTGGGTGGCGTATTTGTACGCATCCAGTTGTTTTTGGCCGAACGTGAGGTCTTGCACGGTGATGGCAGCGGCCTCCGCGATGAGATTGGCTTCGGTAGCAGTGTCGTCCACCGTCGGCACGTAGAGCGTGTTGCCGCCGGTCGTGCTGATAACACGGCAAGCCTGAAAAATGCCCGAATAGGATTTCATCGCTTCCACAATCTGCGGAAAAAGTTCGGTGTCGATGGTGTAGCCGCCGAGGTTGGCAGTTCCGGCCAATTGGGTGTTGGTACCGCGTTTTTCGGAGAGGAGAACGCGCATCTCTTGGTTGAGGCCGCTTTCGCCTTGCGTAAACCAGACGCGGTAGGCGTCGCGGTATTCGAGGGCTTTCACTTTGTCGCCGCCCCCGGCGGGTTGGCCGCGTTTGTCCAAATCTTCGATGTGTTCGGCGGCGGCTTTCTTTTCGCGGGCTTCGAGGTCGAGGCGGTTGTGGATGTAGCGGTCGTAAACCGTTTCGTCTTTCGCCATTTTCTCGTAATCGGCTTCGAGTTCGGCGGCGCGGGTTTCGTCGCCTTTGGCGCGGGCTTTCCCGGCTTGCGCCAGCACTTCGGTCATTTGGTTGATGAGGCTGTGACGTTTTTGCAGGAGGACGGTGCTGTTCAGCGTGTCCAAGCCCTCCCAATTGGATGCGTAGGCCATAGTTTAGTGTTTGTAGCCTCACCCCCCGGCCCCCTCTCCAAAAGAGAGGGGGAGAGGCGCGGCTTGTGTTTGTTTGTTTGTTTTAAGCCTGCTGCGCTGTTATTTCACCCCCCTGCGCCCCCCTCGAGGGGGGACAAGTGGGCGTATTTTTTTAGTTTTCGCTGCAAAAGGTCGAAGCGGGGGTCGGTTTGGTGATTGGTTGATTGGTTATCGGTGATTGGGGGTGTTTCTTTTTGCATTTCGCCGATGCTGCGCAGGGCGACTTCGGTATCAGGATAGGCCGGGTAAGTGACGGGCGACACATCGTAGAGCCGCTCGACTTTTTTTATCCGGCGGGTGTATTGCATCGTACCATCGGCCTGTCGGTTTTCTTCCCAGGTTTGGTCTTTCACGGTGAATGAAAAAGAGGATTGAGACACGTCGCCGCGTTGGAGCATCACCGCGAAATCATTTCCGAAGGTGGTTTCGGGTATGCTGAACTGATAGCGCAGCCCTCTTTCGTCTTCCTCGATTTTGAGCGTCCCGGAGGCGGTGCGGGCGAGGATGTAGTTTGGGTCGTGGTTGAACAGGGCGCGCACGTCGGATTTTGGGATGGCCTCACGAAAAGCGCCGGGTTCGATGTATTCGATGAAACCCATGTCCTCGGATGGGCTGTTGAACACGGCGGCGTAGCCGGTGACGGTACGGTTTTCACCCCCTTTGCCCCCCTCGAGGGAGGACACACCATCGCCATCGGCGGCGGCGCGCATTTCTATGGTAAAAACCCGCTTTTCGAGCGTGTCAGGCTGCGGCGGGTTCGTTTTGCGTTGTTCCTTGCTCATTTCCTTGCGGTGTTTGTTGGTTGTCGGGTTCGTTGTCCGCCGCAAACTGGTCCTCCACAAGGTCGGCGGGAACCATGTTGAGCGGCGTGAGATACAGTTCGCCCTGTCCGTCGGGCAAGGGGTTTTCGTTTTCGAGTTCGCGGATGTCGTCGGCGTTTTTCCAGCCCCATTGCCGTGCGATTGCGTAGGCGCGGTAGCGGGAGAGGAGGTCGCCGCGCATGCGCCCGTCGAGGTTGAATCGGTAGAAATGGTCTTTTTGGATGTCCACCGGGAGGAGTTTGCGGCGGAGTTCCGGCTCCCAGTTTTTCACGGTGGGGAGGAGGGTTTCTTGGACATACTCGATGGCCTGGTGTTCGATGTTGGAGAAGGTGGCGCGGTCGAGGATGGCGATTTTGTGGGGCGGCACGCCGTAGATGGCGCAGATGTCGAGTGCGGTGAGGTTGTGGGTTTTGACGAATTCGGCGTCGGCGGGGGTGAGTGAGATGGCCTGGAATTCGACGCCGCCTTCCAGCACTGGGAATTCGCCGGTGTTGACGGCGCCTTTGAAGTTTTTGCGCAGGCTGTCCACCGTTTCGGGGCTTAGTTTTCCGGGGTGTTTCAGGGCGCCGCGCACGCGCCCGCCGTTGGCGTGGATGTTGAGAACGTAGTCGCGGTTAGAAAGCCCGATGCCGATGGTATCGCGCTGGGCTTGTATGGGGGAGCGCCCCACTATGCCGTCGACGGACATGATTTTGATGTGGAGTATTTCTTCGGGGCGGAGGATTTCCCTTTCTCCAACATAGCCCATCGCAGGATTTGGAGTAACTTCATACCAAAGGTTGCCTTTAGTATCAAAAAACGGTCTGACGCAATCGGGGTGAATAATAAGAAGCCGCCGGGCGCCGCCGCGTCCGTCGCGGAATATGCGGGCGTAGGCGTTTCCGCGCAGGCCCGAATGGAGGGCCATGGTGTGGCGGAATACGTAGGAGGTGTAGAGTTCGGAGGGGTTGTCGGAGATTAAGGCGTGTTCTGGCCGGTTGTCGGCTGGGGTGGTTTCTTTTTTGCCGCTGACGGTGCGGGTGCGGTAGAGGCCGACGGGGAGGGATGCGAAGGCGGTGGCGAGGACGCGGTTGCAGGCGTAGACGGCCGCGAGGGTCATGGCGGTTTCGTCGTTGACGGGCTTGCGTTCGCCGGGGGCGTAGCCTGCGAGGGCGCGCCATAAATCCACGCTGGGGTTTTCGAGGCTGCTGAGGCCGCCGCTACGGAAGAGGGGGGCCAGGTCTTGTTGGCGATTGTAGCCGATGGCGAGGGCCATGGCGTAGCGGTCGTTGATGTTGAGTGTTTGTCCCCGTGACATTCTGGGACAAAGATTTTACATAAAATGCGCCAAAGGGATGCGGGGAGGGTTACCAAAAAGGGGGGCGAGGGTTACTAAATTTTCAGGGGGTTCTTTGCAAACTTCGCAACGGACTACCCTATTCTTTGAAAATAGTGAAAATTTTTGGTTTTTCGTGAAAATAGTTTGCTCAAAATTTTGAGCATTGAAACGGGTGGCTTATCTTTGTATCATCAAACAACAAAGCCCGGTGGCAGCCGGGAATTTTTTTAACCTAAAAATTTTAAAAGTCATGGCAACGAAAAAAATCACAGCGCCGACTAACATCTCTATTAAAAACCTGCTCAATGGTCTCAACGATGGAACCTATGCTAAAGCAACAGAACGCGCCGCGTTTCGCGCATTAGGATTTGAACACATGGTATGCGATATAAGCGCGGCTGAATTCAACATTCATCACCGTTACAGCCTTCAAACTGTACAAATTCCTGAAAACAAACGCGGAAATCAGGGCAAATATCGGGGGCAAAAAGTAGATGTAGTCGTAACAACAATCAGCCAATCCGGGCCTCAAATAAATTTCTGGATTCGCAAATCGAAATGAAAAAAACAGGGGCGCGGCTGGCAGGCCGCGCCCCAAAACTTTAACCTAAAAATTTTTAAGTCATGGCAAATTTAATGATAATCGGTGAATTACAGCGCATGGGCGGTGAAAAGTTAAAGATTGTTGAAATTGAAGGTGAACGTTTCTTTTGTAAAGACCCCGAAACTTTCGCACTGGCCGACGTAAACGCCAGGTATGGGCAAAAAATACACCGCGTGATAGGGCGAACGTTTTTCTACACGAAAGGCACGATTCAACTATACGCTTTCAATGATGAGCAAAAAAATACATTATCGCTCCTTCAAGAGCAAGAGACTGACGAAAACCTCGTCACAATCGTATCGCTTTGCGACGGCGCAGATAGCAGCGACGTGGAAAAATTCCGCGATTGTACGCATATAGAAATCTACAAAGAATTACCGCAACTCGGCAGCAATCTGGCCGCCGGGCTGGGGTTTCCGGGTAAGGGGTTGGGGCTTGTGGTGGCGGAGTTCGATTCGCCGTTTGAGCGGCGCCGTGTGTTTTTGCAGGTTGTTCATTCTTATTCGGAAGGATATAGCGTCGAACATCAGCAACTTACACATGAATTGCTTGCTTTCGCGCATGAACCAGAAGTCAAAAATCTTTTTGAGAAATGACCGACACCGACCACCTCCGCACCTACTTCCAATCCTTCGGCCCGGCGCTAAACATCGCCGGGCTGGAAGTGAGGCTCGGCCTCCCGATCCGCACCCTCCGGGACTGGATGAAAGGGAAGCGGGGGCTACCTGAAATCCACTTGGCGAAGGTGGAGCGGTTTGCGCGGTGGTTCGGATACGATGAAAACAGACAATACGATTCAATCATTTGAAACCATGCTGCTAAAACGCTTCCTCACCTACTCCGACGCGCTGGAACACATAGAGCGCAACGAGGCGCTTTTCCGCCTGCTCTATGTGAAACAGAACCTCACCGCCCGCAAGGTGGCGGAGAGCCAGAACATCCATTACGACGCGAATTTTCAGAAGGCGCTTTTCCGCACCTTCGGGCCGAAAGGGATGGGACTTGGCGGGGCGAGGCCTGGGAGCGGGCAGAAGAAGAAAAAGAAGGAGTAAAACGCCGCGCCGGTGTGACTGACCAAACTCCTGAAAGGCTCGAGACGAATAGGGACGGCGGGAGGTGCTTAGGCAAAGCGACGCGCCCCAACGGGATAGTATCCCGTCGGGGCTTTTTCGTGCAATAAAAAAAGCCCTTTATCCGGCTTTCGCTTTCTAAAGGGCTACCCCAAAAAACCAAATGAAAACATTTTTTTATCGGAATTCTCTGCATTAGAGAATTGACGGAATTTCAAAATAACCCGACCGGGTGGGCTTGCGAGCACGTCCTTAGTGTGGGTCGGTGGGCCTGTCGGGTCTTATTGGGTTCAAAGATATAGGAGTTTTTTTGAAAGTTGGAAATTTTTTTTGGGGTTTGTTGCTGATATGGCAATCAGACTACTACATCGAACTCCGCGCCGCAGTTGCAATAGACGGCGGTGTGGCCTGGGGGGAATGGATCGGCGGTGTAGTCTTTGTGGCAGGTGGGGCAGGTGATACCCAGGTATTTTGTACGGTTTTCGGTTTCGTCCCAGTAAAATTCTCCTGGGTGGAGGAGGGAGGTTTCGGAGCGGTAGCCCTCCCAGGATTCGGGGGAAAACCGGTGGCGAAGGTTGTCGAGTATTTTGAGTTCTTCGGGGATGGGTAGGATTTTGTTCATGGCGTGGGGACTTTTTCGTTTATGGCGAGGTAAACATCAGCAGCGGCGCGGGCGGCGGTGGGGGCTGCTTCGGCTATAAAGGGGCTGGAAAGGTTGAAAACGGCGTATTGATCGCCGAAGTGGTGGTGGCCTTTGTGTTTTTGGATGACGTAGCCTGGGGGCAGGTAGTCGAGGAGGTATTCGGCGTCGGGGCAGAAGATAAGCCACCGTTGCGGTTTTTCAGTGCGGGACATTGACCCTGATTGAAAATCGGATTCTGAAAAATAGCAAATAAGGTCTTCACGAAGCGTGTTTTTGCAAATATGGATTAGATGTTGACTTGTGGGTAAATACCAATTTTGTCCGGTTTCTTTTTCCGGCTGGGGCAGCCCGGCATCGCGGAGGCGGAGGCAGATGTCGTAGGGGAGGTGGGTCGTCATTTCGGCAGGTTTTGAATGTACTGAATGAGGGCGGCTAATTGGCTGGCGGTGGCTTTGAGGTGGCGGAGGTCGTCGGGTTGGTAGGTTCCGTTGAGGGGGCCGAAGGCTTCCATTTGGGAGGCTTTTTGGGCGATTTCGGCGTGGTATTTTTGTAGGAATGTGAGGTCAAGGGAGCAAAGATATACGTTTACGACGGTGATGGTGGCGCTGAGTATCTGGCGGGGGTCGGGGGGGGTGTGGTGGCCGTTTTGGTTGCGGCGGCGGTCGGCGCGTTTGGAGAGGTTGACTTTGAAACTGTTATAATTGGCATACATACGGCGCCCGTGCTGCATGAACACGGCGGCTTCGGTGCGCCAGTAGGCTACTTCGGCACTGGGTTGGTCGGGGGCGGCGCGGTTGGCCCAATAGAGGGCGTCGAATTGTTCGGGGGTGAGGCCCGCCTTCTGTTTGGCTTCGGCGGGTGAAGGGGGGGGAGTGGGTTTTTTCATTTACCAAAGATTACGTTTAACAATCTCGTTAAAAAGGGAGCGGCGCACCCATTCACTTAATTTTTCATCTATTAGTTGTGGCTCACACCAAACATCCCCTTTGGCATTTAGGCAAAGATTTACGATTTCACAATCGGGCATTTCTGGCCCTTCAATATCAAAGGTGTATAGGTCGTTTAGGGGGTCGTATTCTTTGTTTTTCAAAATGAAACCGCCGTCAATGATTCGCATCATTGTTTTTTCATCGCGGATGAAATGTCCGGATATTTCCACTTTTGGCATGTTTTACAAAATATAAACATCCGCCTTCGAGTAGGCTTCCGTGATGGTGTGTTTATAAGTCAGATATTGGCCGAGCGCCATGCCGAGGGCGACCATGCCGTCGATTTTTTCTTTGCTGTTTTTCTTGTCGAGTTTGAAGTTTCCGTTTCCGTCCTGATAAATAACAACGTTGCGGTTATTCCATTCGAGGATGGGGTTTCGCCCGTGATTCAGGAGTTTCTTTTTGACCATGCGCTCGAGTTCGACGAGGGGGGCGGTCATCATGCGGGCGGTTTGGGCGAAGGGTTCAAAGAACTTTTTGGTTTGGGTGGTCTGTACGCCAAACTCTTCGTCGAGGTCTTTTATGACTTCCGTTTCGCGCCAGGGGTCGTTGGCTATGCTGTGGATGTTGTATTGCAGCCGCAATTTACGAATTTCCGCTTTAATATACTCGTAGTCAATGGTATCGCCGGGGGTGAGGTGGAGCCAGCCGTCGCGCACCCATTGGAGGTAGGGGACGCCGTCGAGGCGGTTGCGTTCGTAGGCGGTGTGTTCGGGGCACCAGTAGAAAAGCAAAGAATAGAAGCCCCCCCCGACCCCCCCTTGGGGGGGAGAATCAGAATCGTATCGCCCCCCCTTGGGGGGGTCGGGGGGGGCTGGGAATATCAACGCCAGACAGGTCATGTCGTCTTTATACGACAGGTCGAGGCCGCCGAAACATAGCGCGCCGTCGAGGTTGGAGGCGTCAAATTTCTTGCCAGCCGCACGGAAGGTTTCGTCGCGTATCCAGGCGGCGCGGCTACTGCCCCAGATGTTGAGGTTTTTGGCTTTGAAGTTGTTTTCCTTGACGATGCCTTCGGCGACGGCTTTTTCCCATTCGGAACGGAATGCGCCGGGGTAGACGGATACGCCCCAGGAGGGGTTGACTTTTTCCCAGACTTTCGGGTCGTTCCAGTCGTCGCCGTCGTCCATGTCGTAGATGAAGGCGAGGAGTTGGTCGTTTTCAGCGTCGCCGTTGAGCATGGCTTTGGCGCGTTTCTCGAATTGGGCGCAGGGGCATTCGGGGTTGACCCCGGCGGTGGTGATTATCCAGGTGAAGGGGTTGGCGCGTTTTATCATTCCCGATTCGAGGGAGTGAATGCGGGCGTCGTCGGCAAATTCGTGGTATTCGTCCACGAGGCCGTAGAAGGGGGAGAAGCCGTCTTTGGGTTTGGAGGATAGGAAACCGACGTAGCCGCCGCCGACTTTTTCGTAGATGCGTTGGGCGCGGAGGCCGTAGAGTTCGTTGAAGGTGGGGTCTTCTTCGATGAGGTAGCGCGCCATTTCTTTTTGGCGGGAGAAGCCGATTTGGCTTTGGGTGACGGTGCTGGATACCCACCAGATTTGAGGGTCGCGCACGTCCTCGAAGAAAAAGCCGATGTTGCCGACAGCGGCGAGGAATTCGGTCTTTGCGTTGCCGCGCGGGACTTTGATGTAGGCTTTCTGGAAACGGCGGCTTTTGTCTTTTTTGCGCCGCCAGCCGTAGGCCATGTAGAGGATGGTGGCTTGCCAGGGCATGAGGACGAAAGGCTCGCCGCTCTTTTCGCCGTAGGCGAGGCGCTGCACTTCGACGGCTTCGATGGCGCCGCGTGCGTGTTCGGGGCTGAAAAAGTAGGGGTAGTCGGTTTTGCGGCTCTTTTTGAGGTCGTCCAAATGCCTTTTGACGGCCTTTCGGATGTCGTTTGGCACCGATAGGCGGCGGGTGGTGATGTCGTGGATGTACTTTTCAGCACGGTGGGGCATGGGTTATTTCAACCATTTTGGGCAAAAAATCCATTTCCCGTTTGAAATTCTGAATTTTAACGGGCTGTCCCAATTCCGTTGATATAGCATAACATAATCTATATCAATGAAATGAATGTCCAGTTTTGGCGGCTCAATTTCTATTTCATGTCCGTTTTCAAAATCGCCGGGGTCGGGCAATTTTGAATTTTGCAAAACGGTTTCGCAGAAATGTACGATTCGCCGCAAATCCTCCGAACGCCCTGTTTTGTCAAATTTTGAACCCGTCAAAACCGCGTCAGCAGTTGAGTGGGCCATACCGAACCCTACAAGGGCTTCGAGTTTCAACAGATGTTTGTTGAACTCGGCCTGGTCGTCAATAATGTAATTTTGAAATTGGCTCATTTTAGTTCTGTCGTTTTGTTTCTGAAAGGAAAAAATCTTGCACCTGCTGCATCAAATCCTGTAAAGTTTCGACGGCAACATCTTCCTCCTGAGCGGCCACCTCATCGCGCATCAAAAGGATGGCTTGGCCGAATGCTCCGAAAAATGTCTGCTTTATCTGGATTCGCTGCTGTGGGTGCATTTTTGATTCGGTTTGACCAACTCGCTGCAAATAGAGTTGGTATTGGTAATTCAGGTCAAATTGTTTTTTTCTGCTCATGCTGCGTATTTTTTTCCGTTGCGGGTGATGGTGAGGGCGGGGTCGAGTTTGAGCATCCGGTCTATGATGACCTGGCAGTATTTGGGGTCTATTTCGATTCCGAAGCAGCGGCGGTGGAGTTGGTGGGCGGCGACCATGGTGGTGCCGGAGCCGAGGAAGGGGTCGTAAACGTCGCCTTCATGGTTTCGGATAGGGCGGGCCATCGCTTCGACGGGTTTTTGAGTTCCATGTCCGGTTTCGCTTTTTTGGTGGGTTATTTGCCAAAGGGTGCTTTGGCTGTGGTCGCCTATCCATTTAGCCGTCGCGCCTTTTTTTACGGCATACCAACACGGCTCATGCTGCCAATTGTAATGGCCTCGTGAAATCGCAAAATGGGCCTTCGCCCAAATAATTTGACAGCGAATTTCAAATCCTGAATCTTCAATATTTTCCTGAACACGTTTGGCATGCCGACCGGCATGCCAAACGTAGGCGACAGAGCAAGGGGCAATTGAATAAGAATCAGTCCAATCAATACGGTCATCATTGGACACCTTTCCTATGGCGATCGCGCCATAGGAAAGGTGTCCATTTTCGGCGGCTTCGTTTCTCCAATTGGGGTCATATTCTACGCCATAGGGCGGGTCAGTAACCATTAAATCCGCCTTTTCCCCGCCCATCACCCGCGCCACGTCGTCGGCATTGGTGCTGTCACCGCAGAGGAGGCGGTGGGGGCCTATCTCGAAAAGGTCGCCGGGCACTATGTCGGTCTGTATGTCGGCGGGTGGCTCGTAGTCGTCTTCGGTGGCGGTGAAGCCTCCTGCGGGGGTGTCGGTGGAGTCGGCATCGGCGCCCCAGGCGTCGGGGGTGAGGCCCCATGCGGCGAGGTCGTCATCAGCCCAGGAGGAGGCGAGTATGTCGGGCGCCCAGGTCTCGCGGTGGAGGTTGTCAATAATGGCGCGGCGGCGCATCACATCGGGGGGCACGTCGCGCTCTACGATGCAGGGTATGTCGGGCCAGTGCAGCACGTCGTGGGCGGCGTGGGCGCGGAGGTCGCCGGCATATACCTGGTGTCGGCCATCGGAGAGGTTCACCAGCACGGGGCGGTTCTCGAAAAACGTGGGGTCGGCCTCTATGTCGGCGGACATCTGCTGCAAGCCCTCCGGGGTGCGCGTGCGGGGGTTGTCGTCGAGGAAAACGAGGTCGGAGAAGGGGATGCGGGTGTGCTGTACTGCCATAGTTGGTTAGACGGCTTTCTTTAGGAGTGCGGCGGCTTTCGAGGTGGCGGTGTCCTGCGCCGCCACACCCATGCGGGCGCGGGCGGCAGGCGATAATCCGAAGTCGTTTGCTATGCGGTTGAACTCCCGCAGGTGCGCCGAGCCGTTGAAGTGTACCGGGTGCGGCTGCCAGGATTTTGTTTTTCCGTCGTCGCCTTTTATGGCATAATAGGACGAGTGCTCCATCTGCTCGCGGCGGTGTTTCAGGTAGCATTGCCACTCGATGCACATCGCCCGCAGGTTCGCCAAGTCCAGCAGCGAAAGCACCTTCAAATCCTTCAGTTCTTTCGCCGCCATATCCCACAGCCACTTGCCGTCATCATTCAAGTCCGGCGGAGCCGCCGGGTATTCCGGCAGCGGCACGACTTTCATCTCCTGCTTTGCATAGCCCTTTTCGCGGGTCACATTTAGCGACCCGGTTTTAGCCTTATCAGCCGCCTTTTTTCGCGGGCGGCCATTCGCTCCTCCTGTTGCTTTTGTAGCCATTCCTTAAAATATCCCCCCCCCCCGACTTTCGTAAAAACACACGGATTTA
>FKKE01009584.1_pt2 | contig 39625 bp, 36 predicted proteins | sample 1106331 | NCBI WGS metagenome assembly FKKE01 (sample SAMEA3931202, study PRJEB13176) | freshwater metagenome | biome: Drinking water system; feature: drinking water; material: freshwater | place: China | collected 2013-02-06
TATGCCATTTTGCAACTACGAAGCGAAGTATTTGTTGTTGAGCAAAACTGCGTTTATCATGATGTTGATGGCAAAGATCAATACGCATGGCACCTGATGGGAACAGAAAATGGTACACTGATCGCTTATACAAGAATATTTTCATCCGGAATAAACTATGCTGATCCATCTATCGGCCGTGTTGTTACATCGCCTTCAAAAAGAAGATCGGGTTTAGGAAGAGAATTAATGCAACGATCTATTGAATCCTGCGAAAAGCTTTTTGGAAAAACTTCTATTGCTCTCGGCGCCCAGGTTTATCTCAAAAATTTTTATGAATCATTGGGATTTATTGTATCCGGTGCAGAATATATTGAAGATGGAATACCGCATGTTACTATGACGAGAAAAGCTTCTACGTAAAAGCACACAGTAAAAAAACTTCTTCTTGCTATTGCAATAAAAATACCTGCTATTCGTCATTGATGGGTAGAAATTTATTTTCTACTTTAGTCACCAGTCCAAAAATCCTAATACGGAATCTGAAGTAGTTCAGTTCCGTCGAAAAACACAAATCTGGTATCTATGAGAGCAACTGTACACTATGGCCGTACATTCGTTACGGTATTTTTACTGTCCGTTTCACTTCTGTCCCATTCACAATCTGTTTCCTTTCGTGATGGCAAGTATGAGGTTGGTCTTGGCATTGGTCCTTCTTTTTTCCTTGGTGACCTGGGTGGTGGTCGGGGCATTGGTAAGCCATTTATAAAAGATCTTGATGTTCCTCTCACCAGTCTTTCTAAAGGAATTTACTTAAATGTTTATCCGGCAGAATGGATCGGGTTTCGTCTTGCTGTCAATCAATCCTTTTTAGAAGGTAGTGATGATGAAGTAAATCTTTCCGGGGGCCGTGAGTTTTCAAGATGGCGCCGTAATCAATATTTCCAATCCAAGATCACCGAAGCATATTTTGGTATTGAATTATATCCAACAACAATGCTGGAAGGTACAGATGGTCTGCAGGGCAAATTCAGACCCTATGGCATCACAGGGGTTGGCATATTTCATTTCAATCCAAAAGGATACTATTATCCTGATCCCAATAATCCCAACTCAAAACAATTAGTTGAATTAAAGCCGTTGCGTCTTGAAGGCCAGGGCATGTCTCAATATCCTGACAGGAAAGAATACAAGCTCACAGGGCTTGAGATCCCAATGGGTGCAGGTTTTAAATACTACATTAAAGAAAATACATATATCGGCATTGAGGTTTTACACCGTAAAACGTTTACCGATTATATAGACGATGTAAGTACAAAATATATTGACCCGATCTATTTTTCACAATACCTGGATCCGGCTGATGTGCCTGTTGCGTACCAACTGCATAACCGGGAGCCCTTCCGTAATATCACACGGCCCTATATTGGCAGACAACGTGGCGATCCGAAAGAAATGGATTCTTATTTCACAACCATCCTTCGTTTCGGATGGAGATTGAATGGAAGCGAAGCGCCAAACCGAAAGGCTTTGCGACAGCTGCGATGTCCGCTTTACTTTTAATCCGGCAACATAAACCGAACCTATATGAAAACAAACTCTGTATTTTCTTTTATTAAAAACCCCTTACTGGCTTTTGGCATCGTGTTGTTGGTGGCTTTATTAGCCCAATCCTGCACCGTTGTTGAAAGTATAAGTACAACTGAAAACAAAAATATAAGGCTTTCAAAAAAAGAGAGGGAAGTAAAAATTTACCCGGATATCATCAAAAGAACGATGCATGTGAAAAGCCTTGAAAGTTCAGAGGTTGATTTTTTTGTTTTCGATTCACAGGGAACTCTTATGGTTCATTACAAAATGAATGAGAAAGATCACAAACGCATCAATGGCCTGGAAAAAGGAACCTATACTTACCAGGTTTTTAAAAGAGATGAAATGAGTGAATCCGGGAAGATCATTATCAAATAGTTCTTTAAAATATTTATTGCAGTTCCAATAAGGGCAGTGGGCTCTTTAAAATACAATACCCTGGTTGACTAAAACCTGATCCGTTCTCTATTGTTACTCTCTTGTGTATTCGAAATTTTATTGAACACCTGCTGCCAACCTTATTGGACAAGCAATACCTTGCTCTTTTATGTACCCACCCCGCAGCCTGGAAATAATTGATCCGTACCACAATGCTGTTGACAACAACATTCATTGAAAACGATTAATACCGGAAAAAACTGCGGGTTTTTTATTTTAATTCCTGTGCCAAAAACCCTGCTGTATAACTTTCTTTATTACCTATTAATCCTTCTGGTGTTCCCTCAAATAAGATCTTTCCGCCGCCATCACCCCCTTCGGGGCCAAGATCAATGATATGGTCAGCCACTTTAATAACATCCATATTATGCTCAATTACTAAAACAGTATTGCCCCTATCAACCAATTTATTTAATACAGAAAGTAAATGCTGTATATCTTCAAAATGCAATCCGGTTGTGGGTTCATCAAGTATATAAAAAGTTTTCCCCGTATCTTTTTTTCCCAGCTCAGTTGAAAGTTTAACCCGCTGCGCCTCTCCCCCGCTTAGTGTTACTGCACTTTGTCCAAGTGTAATATAACCAAGCCCTACTTCTTCAAGCACTTTTATTTTACGAAAGATGTAAGGTATATGCTGGAAAAACTCTACGGCCTCTTCTACAGTCATATCCAGCACATCAGCAATGGACTTTCCTTTGTACCGTATCTCTAATGTTTCCCTGTTATATCTTTTTCCATTGCATTTTTCACAATGTACATATACATCGGGTAAAAAATTCATTTCAATAACCCTCATGCCCCCGCCTTCACACACATCGCACCGGCCGCTTTTTACATTAAATGAAAAACGACCTGCATTATAACCCCTGATCTTTGCTTCAGGTATTGATGCAAACAGGGTCCTGATATCCGTAAAGAATCCACAATAAGTCGCCGGATTACTTCTTGGCGTACGGCCGATCGGCGATTGATCAATTTCTATTACTTTATCAATATGATCAAGACCTTTTACCGTTTTATATTCAAGCGGTGTTACCCGTGAGCCATAAGCATGTTTTGATAATATCGGGTAAAGCGTTTCATTGATCAATGTTGATTTACCACTGCCACTGACCCCTGTCACCACTATAAATTTTCCCAAGGGAAATTTTACATCAAGCCCCCTTAAATTATTCCCTTTTGCTCCTTTAAGCTCAATAAATTTTCCATTCCCTTTTCTTCTTTCCCCCGGTACAGTAATATGATGGGTGCCGTTAAGGTAACTTGCTGTTAATGTATCAAGCCTGAGCATTTCTTCCGGTACGCCCTGTGCCACGATCTTTCCTCCATGAAAACCGGCTTTCGGACCAATATCAATTAAATGATCAGCTGATAACATGATGTCTTTATCATGCTCTACCACCAACACACTGTTACCAATATCTCTAAGGTTTTTTAATGCGTCGATCAGGCGATGATTGTCTCTTTGGTGTAAGCCGATGGAAGGTTCATCGAGGATATAAGTAATGCCCTGCAACTGCGAACCGATCTGTGTTGCTAATCGTATTCTTTGCGATTCACCGCCACTGAGTGTTTTTGAAGGACGATTAAGTGTTAGATAAGTTAATCCAACATCTAAAAGAAACTGTAGCCGTTCTTTTATTTCTTTTACTACATCTTTTGCAATGTTCTTTTGTTTATCCGTAATCCTTAATTCAATTCCATCAAACCAGGCAGCAAGATTATCTAAGTTCATATCGCCCAGCTCAGCGATGTTCCTTCCCAATAGTTTAAACCATAAACTTTCTTTTTTCAATCTGGCTCCGCCGCAGGCATCACAAGGTTTTACTGTCATGTAATCTTCTGTCCAATCACGGATAGTTTCACTATACGGGCTCGCAAACCAGCGCTGGATCATATTGACAATACCTTCAAATGGCCCATATGGATCAAACTTGATGTTTTCAAAATCGAGATTTTCCTGCGGCCCTTCTTCATTTCCATACAACATAATGTTGAGATGCTTCTTCGAAAGTTTTCCAACAGCTGTGGTCAACGATATTTTGTTCTTTTTGGCCGCTTCCTGTGCCTGGCGATATACCCAGGCATCTCTTTCCTCACCTAATGGTGCAATACCACCTTCACTGATACTTAAAGAAGGATCGGTGATAATGGTCTCCATATTAATATGATGTTTTGTTCCCAATCCTTTACAAACCGGGCATGCACCATACGGAGAATTGAATGAAAAAGAATTGGGTGATGGTTCTTCATAACTAATGCCAGTATCTTCACACATCAGCTGCTTACTATACTGAACAAGATTTTTTTCTTCTACCAGCAAGAACATCAGGTCTTTTCCCAATTTCAAAGTTTGCTGTACACTTTGACTCAATCTTGGTTTTAAATCGTCAGTAACCTGCAAACGATCAACTACTAATTCTATATCATGAATTTTATAACGATCTACCTGCATCCTGGCCACCAGGTCTTTTACTTCTCCATCTACTCTTACTTTTAAATATCCTTTTTTACGAACATCTTCAAACAATTCACGATAATGACCCTTTCTGCCTCTCACTAAAGGAGCCAGTAGTGAGATCTTTTTATTCCTGTATTTATTAAAAATATTCTCTACTATCTCTTCTTCACTCCATTTCACCATTGGCTTACCCGTGTTATACGAATATGCTTCGCCAATTCTTGCAAATAACAAACGAAGAAAATCATAGATCTCGGTAACAGTACCTACAGTAGAACGGGGATTTTTATTAGTTGTTTTTTGTTCGATAGAAATTACAGGCGATAAACCCGTTATCTTATCTACATCGGGTCTTTCCATATCTCCAATGAACTGACGGGCATAAGCACCGAATGTTTCCATATAGCGGCGTTGGCCTTCGGCATATATTGTATCAAATGCCAGTGAAGATTTGCCGCTTCCACTGATGCCAGTAATTACAACCAATTTATTTTTCGGAATGGAAATATCAATATTCTTCAGGTTATGCACTCTTGCACCATGTACCTCGATCGCTTCATGATTTATTTCTTCCAGGGGAATTCCGTTATTTTTTGCTTTCGGCATATGTAAAAGGGCAACGAAGATAATAACAATAATACGTCATGATAGTTCTATTCGAACATCCGGTAGTTAAAAAAATAAAAATGAAATTCCAGGATTTGAAATTTTTCAAACGTTAAACTGTTATCTTTGTACCCGCTCTTAAAACAATAGATGCTTATCAAGAAAGGCTGAGGGATATGGCCCGATGAAGCCTTGACAACCTGCCACCGCCACAATTGTGTGCTCACAATTTGTAAGCGATGCGAAAGGTGCCAATTCCATCCCGACCGGTATGTCGGGAACAGATAAGTCAGTGTTCAAGCTTATAATAACTCATAATATTCAAAAGCTCGCCTGACTTACCGGCGGGCTTTTTGTTTTTAAGGCCATTAAAAATTAAAAAAAATGAGTTATCACAAAAATCTTACGATCGGTTTATTCGGGTTTGGCGTTGTTGGCGAAGGTCTTTACCACATTTTAAATCAAACACCTTCATTAAAAGCAACCATTAAAAAAATTTGTATCAAACACCCTGATAAAAAAAGAAATGCCCCGGCTGAATTATTTACAACCGATAAAAATGAATTGCTTTTTGATCCGGAGATCAATGTCATTGTTGAAGTGATCAATGAAACGGAAGCAGCTTTTGAAATTGTTACAACTGCATTAAAAAATGGAAAAGATGTAGTCAGCTCAAGTAAAAAAATGCTGGCAGAGAATATGCCTGAGCTTTTAGGCTTGCAAAAGTCAACAAAGCTGGCCGTTTTATATGAAGCCGCTGCCTGTGCATCAATCCCCATTATCAGGAATCTGGAGGAATACTATGATAATGATCTTGTACAATCTGTAAAAGCAATTTGTAATGGCACCACCAATTTTATTCTTACAAAAATGTTCGAGGATAAGTTGGAATATAAACAGGCATTATTGCTGGCCCAGCAATCGGGTTTTGCAGAAACCGACCCAACACTTGATATTGAAGGGTATGATGCTTTGAATAAATGGACGATCCTGCTGAATCATTCTTATGGCATTGTTGAAAAACCGGAGAATATAGTTTTCACAGGTATTCAAAATATCAACCAAAGCGATGCAGCTGTTGCCAGGGAAAAACATTACGAGATTAAATTGGTTGCACAAGCTAAAAAACTAAAAAACGGAGGCGTAGCCGCATTTGTTTTACCCCAATTCGTCAATCATACCGATCAGCTTGCTTTTGTAAAAAATGAATACAATGGCGTTGTTATCGAAAGTGGTTTTTCTGATAAGCAATTCTTTTATGGCAAAGGGGCTGGCAGCTTTCCTACCGGTTCCGCAGTATTAAGCGATATTTCTGCTTTGCGATACGATTATCATTATGAATACAAAAAACTGTATCATCACCAGCCTAACCAGCTTAACGATGATTTCTATTTAAAAGTCTATGTCAGTTTTCCCAACGATGCCTTTATTCCAAAAGAAAAATTTGAGTGGATCGAAGAATGGCATGCTGACCTGAATCGCAACTATCTGGTTGGGGTGTTGGCTTTTGCCGAATTAAAAAAATCAAAATGGTGGAAGGAAAACAATATTTCACTTATTCTTTCCCCGGAGCCAATTATCGAAGACGTAGAAATAAGAAAACTAAAAAAGAAAAGCCTTGAGTTGGCAGGTATCACATTATGATAGCTGACAAACTCATGTTATTTTTGTAAAAATCAATTTATCCTTGCCGGAAAGACCTGCAAATAATTTTGGCATTGCTTTTTTTATCACCATACTAATGGCAATTGCAACCGGTATTCTTATCCTTTCCTTAGGTAAAAATGGATCATTTCAACTGATCAATGGAAATAATTCCGAAGCAGCCGATCAGTTCTTCAAATATTTTACACATTATGGTGATGGTATAATGTGGGTACCGTTGGGACTTTTTTGTTTTTTTTACAGAAGGAAATATTTTATTGCTGTAATTGCGGGTGTTCTTATCTCCACTATCCTGGCTCAGTTTCTAAAACGTGTCATTTATCCTGACGAATTAAGACCCATTACCTATTTATCAGAAAATTTTCCGGTACATATTGTTGAGGGAGTAAAAATGAAAAGAGTGCACAGTTTTCCATCAGGGCATACTACAACAGCTTTCACCATGGCACTTATCATGGCGCATATGTTCAATAATAAAGCAGTGTCTTTTATTCTTCCCTTTCTGGCATTACTTGCAGGTTATTCCCGGGTTTACCTCGGACAGCATTATCTTACAGATATCCTGGCAGGAATGTGTATTGGGATTCTATCTGCAGTTTTATCGCTATTGATCTTCAGGGAAATCTTTAAAAGAAAAACTATACTTCAGAAGACATAAACTGGAATTAATCTTTTATTTTTGCCACCCCTTAATCGAGGGCTTGTCGGTGAGGTGGATGAGTGGCTGAAATCAACGGTTTGCTAAACCGTCGTACGACCTTAAAGTTGTACCGAGGGTTCGAATCCCTCCCTCACCGCCAAAACCAATTCGGGAAGTAGCGCAGGCCGGTAGCGCACCTGGTTTGGGACCAGGGGGTCGCAGGTTCGAATCCTGTCTTCCCGACATTAACCACTAAATTTTCTTAGTGGTTTTCTTTTTATATAAGACCAAAAAAAATCCCAAATTCAATTTGAATCTGGGGGAGAATGAATCCAGAATAATTATATTAGTACAAATTACATTGCTGCTAGTTGCACTTTTTGCTGAAGTTCTAACACGTTTTCCCTGAATACACCATCAGTATCCATCAGGTCTTTTACAGTTTGGCATGAATGAATTACAGTAGTGTGATCACGACCGCCAAAATGTTCACCTATTGTTTTTAAAGAATTTTTTGTGAAAGCTTTGGCCAGGTACATCGTGATCTGCCTTGCCTGTACAATTTCTCTTTTACGGGTTTTTTGTAAAAGCTTATCATATGGCACGTCAAAATAATCACAAACCATTTTCTGAATGGTTTCGATCGTTATTTCTTTACTGGATGATTTGACAAAATTTCTTAGCACTTTCTTAGCAAGATCAAGATCGATCTCCCTCCTATTAAGCGAAGATTGTGCCAGCAATGATATCAAAGCTCCCTCCAATTCCCTGACATTATTACTAATATTATAAGCGATATATTTCACTACTTCTTTGGGCATTTCAAGTCCATCATGCTTCATCTTTCTTTCCAATATCTCGATCCTTGTTTCATAATCCGGTACCTGGAGATCGGCACTTAAACCCCAGCGGAAACGGCTCAATAATCTTTCCTGTACTCCTTCGAGGTCCTTTGGCGGCTTATCACTTGTAAGTACTAATTGCTTACCTGACTGATGCAGGTGGTTGAAAATAGCAAATAAGGCATCCTGGCTTTTTTCTGCTTTTGCAAAAAACTGAACATCATCAATTATTAATACATCAATCAGCTGGTAAAAATGAATAAAATCATTGATCGCATTATTACGGCTATGATCCATGAACTGGTTGATGAATTTTTCGGAGCTTACATATAGCACAACCCTGTTAGGATGTGTTCTTTTTACGTCATTGCCTATGGCCTGTGCTAAATGCGTTTTACCAAGGCCTACGCCACCATAGATAACTAGAGGGTTAAAAGAATTGGCACCAGGTTTTTCGGCTACAGTCTTTCCGGCACGGCGTGCCACCCGGTTGCAATCACCTTCGATAAAGGAATCAAATAAATAAACCGGGTTGAGCTGCGGATCGATCTGCATTTTTTTCAATCCGGGTATTACGAATGGATTCTTAACCGGGTTGTTTATGATGAGAGGAAAATCCATTTCGTTATTGGGATACATTTTATAACCCTGTCCCGGAACATCCATGGTTAATGGTTGTTTATGCTTACTTCCACTATCCACCATGATGCGATATTCAAGACGGGCTTCTTTACCTAATTCACGTTTCAATGTCTTCGCTAATAAATTTACATAATGTTCTTCGAGATATTCGAAAAAAAATTGACTGGGAACCTGAATAACGAGAATATTATTTTTTATTGAGATCGGTTTGATGGGCTCGAACCATGTTTTGAAGTGCTGCCATTCAACAATGTCTTTGATGATCTTTAAACAATTGGTCCAGACTTTTTCGGCATTCTTCTCCATCAGTTAGTAAGCAATTTATATCGAGTTAAGAATCTTCTTATATTCCGCGGCAGTTATTCAAACACATCAATAAAATTTTTCACAGGAGGACGAATATCTAAAAATCTTTTCTAATAAAAAATTTTTATTCGTCTGTTTTTTTTGTAACTGTTATTGACCTTGATTGCGATAATTTTTTCCTGGAAATTTTTGCCAGATCAAAATCCAGCCTTCCAAGATTTATACCCGCCCAACCTACCTGGTTTACTATTACCTCGTCACCTTTTTTATTTTTATATAGAATGGGCGCCTCAAGAAATGTATGTGTATGCCCACCAATAATAAGATCAATATTCTCCGTTTCTGTGGCTAATCGTTTATCACTTACTTTATTACCATTATAACTATTGCCAAGGTGCGAAAGACATATGACAAGATCACAATTCTTTTCCTTTTTTAGTTTATACGCCGTTTCATTTCCTTTTTCCACCGGGTCAAGATATTTTGTACCGGCAGAAAGATTTTCCGGAACTAATCCTGCCATTTCAATACCCAAACCAAATACCCCTACTTTTATTTTTCCTTTTTTAAATATTTTATAGGGTTGATATTTATTTTCCATTGGCGTACCGGTAAAATCATAGTTGGCAACAAGCATGGGAAAACCTGCATGATTGGTCAATTGAGTTGCCAGGTTCTCAAGTCCTGCATCAAAATCATGATTACCAATTGTACTGGCATCATATTTCATAGAGCTCATTGCTTTAATCTCTGGTTCTCCTTTATAAAAATTGAAATAGGGTGTGCCCTGGAATATATCTCCGGCATCTAATAATAAAACATGTTCTTCTTCTCTTCGTATTTTTTCGATTATTTCAGCTCTTGCTGCTACACCGCCTAATCCCTGGTTTACTCCACCATCCATTGGAAAGGGTTCAAGACGGCTATGCACATCGTTAGTATGTAATACCGTTAATTTATACGCTTTTTCATCAACCAGGATTTCATTAATCAATGACCGGCCGGCAATTATTCCGCCAGCAGCCATGATATTATTATATAAAAACTCTTTTCTAGTTAACATAAATGATCCTGTCGGTATTTGAAACCTTTATTTTTTTCCCCTGGCTAGCATTAAATTTTACATAATCAATAATTGCATCCCTAAGCAGGTAGCCATTTGTTATCCTGGGTAAATTTTTTAAAAGCCCTGAATTATTTACCACGTAATCTGAGTTTACAATAGTATACTCAGCGTTCATTTCAAGTGGTTTGCCCCCCACCAATACCTGTTGGGCAGTTCTATTTATGATCTGCATAGTAAGACCTGATTGAATTACACCATCAGTGGCTGCAAGTGTATCTATATATTGTNNGTTTTAGCAGGCTTCCTTTTACTTTTAATAAAACCATCAGGTTATCAAAAGGCATTAATTCAAATATTTTTCCCTGTGTAATTACACCTGCAGACAGATCGGGAATCCTGATACCGCCGGAATTCATAAAAGCTGCATCTATATGGGAACCCATCTTTTGTTTTGCCATTTCAAGGTATGCATCCGTAATAAAATAACCCAGCGTATTGCCTTGTCGTTTTCTTTCAAGCAACGATTCATTAAAACCGATCACAACATTCATCAGTTTATTTACACTATCACCATATGGTTTTATGATAGCAGCAATTGAATTGTCTGCTGAAGCCCTTTGTATCCTGTAATTACTATACTGTATATTCTCTGCCCTGTAAGTAGTATGGCAGGATACCGTAAACAAAACAGTTATTAATAATGGAAAAAATGCAGATCTTTTCATAACAATGGAACAGGCCAAGTTAGATACTTTTAAATTCAATAAGGCCAAAGGGTAATTATTTTTTTTAAAGAAAACAGGTCATTAAACTGTTTTTGATACGAAAAAAAACTTTCTTGATTTGAATGGAATTTATCCTTACTTTAGGGCACCCAATTTAACACTGCTATGAGAAAATTTGTACTATTACTTACAACAGTATTTATTGTTATTTCATCATTCGCACAAACACCTGCAACTGCTGAAAAGCAAAAGGTTTCCCTTGGTATAAAAACAGGAATGAATTTATCAAAAATGAGATTGAACGGGAAGATCCCCGGCCTTTTGGAATCTGATTACCGCAGGGGTTTTGTAGCCGGAGCTTATTTAAATTTTCCTTTTGGAAAATCGCCCATTTCTTTTCAGCCCGAATTTCTTTATTCTTCAATGGGCGGCGATATTCAAAATGAATATCATCAAAAACAAAACATTCGTTTAAATTATTTTTCATTACCTCTTTTATTAAAATACAGATTCACAAAAAAACTTGGTGCATTTGCCGGCCCGCAAATAGATGCAATAATTTATGCCCGTGAAGAAAATGACCTGGGTGTATTTAATATTACAAAACAGGTTGATGAATTTGACGGTCTTGTTACCGGGGGATTGGAATGGTGGCCATGGAATAATATAGTAGTAGGTGCCCGTTATATGCATGGTTTTAAAAGAGTGTATACAAGAGATCCTGAGATCACAATGAATAATCGTGGTTTTCAATTTACCATTGGTTTGAAATTCACGAAACCAAAACCCTGGGTAGAACCTGAAGTAGTTATTGTAACCCCTCCTGTTGATAAAGACTCTGATGGCGATGGCATTTTTGACAGCAGGGATAAATGTCCTACAGTTCCTGGTGTTGCTAAATATGAAGGTTGCCCTGTACCCGATACGGATAAAGATGGAATTTTTGATGATAAGGATAAATGTCCTGAGATGCCTGGTTATCCTGAGCTTGATGGTTGTCCTTATCCTGATCGTGATAAAGATGGTGTAACAGATAATAAAGACCGCTGCCCGGATGAACCCGGCTCAACTAAAAATGACGGTTGCCCCATCACAGACCGGGATAACGATGGCGTACCTGATGCTACTGACCGCTGCCCGGATGAACCCGGTCCTGCATCAAATCAGGGTTGCCCTGAAGTAAAAGAAGATATAATTGAAAAAACAGCGGCAATTGCAAAAAGCATTTACTTTGATTTTGGTAGTGCTAAGCTTCAGAAAAGATCTTATGGACCATTAGATGAATTGGTTCAGATATTAAAAGATAACCCATCATATAAGCTTTCAATTGAAAGTCATACTGACCATGTAGGTTCAAATGCTGCAAATCAGAAATTGAGTGATAACAGGTCATCTTCCGTTATGAATTATCTTGTAAATAAAGGAATAGATGCAAGCAGAATAACCGCTGCAGGTTTTGGCGAAGAAAAACCAATTGCATCAAATGATAGCGCTGAAGGAAGGGCACTGAACCGCAGAAGCGAGTTGAAGCTTTCTAACTAAGACTTTACCAACACATAAAAAAAAAGCTGCCACAAAATGGCAGCTTTTTTTGGCAAAAAATTCCATCTTTGTAGAGTTCCGGAATAAATAACCGGCCAAAATGAAAAAGACCTTATCACTCCGGGTAAAGCCTTCAGAAGCTGCTGACAGTAATTTTTTACATCATCTTATAGCTTCTGCTACAGCCACAACCAAAGATGCCATCAGCGGATATACTATTCTTAAACGTTCTATTGATGCCCGCAGCCAGCAGGTATTTATCAATCTTACCATCGAAGCATTCATTAATGAGCCTTATCATCAACGGCAATTAACAACTATTCATTTTGACGATGTTTCAAAAGCCCGGCAGGTAATAATCATTGGTGCAGGACCGGCGGGTTTATTTGCTGCCTTGCAATTAATAGAAAAAGGTATAAAACCGATCATTCTGGAACGTGGCAAGGATGTGAAATCCCGAAGAAGGGATCTGGCTGTATTAAATAAGGAAGGCATCATTAACCCGGAAAGCAATTATTGTTTTGGCGAAGGTGGTGCCGGTACTTATAGTGATGGTAAATTATATACCCGGAGTACAAAACGTGGCGATGTAAATCGGATTTTAAATTTATTAGTTCAATTTGGGGCAGATGAAAAGATCTTATACGAAGCTCATCCGCATATCGGTACTAATAAATTGCCTCAAATCATTACTGCTATAAGAAAACAGGTACTTGATAGTGGCGGACAATTTTTATTTGAAAAAAAAGTAGTTGACCTCAAAATAGAAAAAGATCATGTAACAAAAGTTATTACTGCTGATGGTGATGTGATAAATGTTGATTCCGTTATTCTTGCCACAGGGCACTCTGCCAGGGATATTTTTTTGATGCTTCATGAAAAAAATATCGCAATTGAATTCAAGCCATTTGCTTTAGGTGTAAGAGTAGAGCATCCGCAAGCATTGATTGACACAGTCCAGTATCATTGCCCTGTAAGAGATGAATTTTTACCTCCTTCCTCATATAGTTTGGTTCACCAGGTTGATGGTAAAGGTGTTTTTTCTTTTTGCATGTGCCCGGGAGGAATTATTGCTCCCGCTTCAACCGCCCAAAATGAACTGGTAGTTAATGGCTGGTCTCCTTCCAAAAGAAATAATCCATTCGCCAATAGCGGTATTGTTGTACCCGTTGAGCAAAAAGACATAGCTGTGAATAAAGATTACGGCCCGCTTGCCGGCATGTATTTTCAAAAAGAAGTGGAACAAAAAGCATTTACTGCAGGCGGAGGAAAATTTGTGGCACCTGCTCAGCGGCTTGTAGATTTTGCTGAAAATAAACTCAGCGCTTCATTACCCACTTGTTCTTATTTACCGGGTATTCATGCGGCCATGCTAAAAAATGTTTTACCGGCTTTTATTAATGAACGCTTACAGGCTGCTTTTAAAGAGTTTGGAAAAAAAATGCGGGGCTACTATACAAATGATGCTGTAGTGGTGGCAACCGAATCAAGAACCTCATCCCCGGTACGAATTCCAAGAGAGCCAAAAACCCTTCATCATATTCATATAAAAAACCTGTACCCCTGTGGCGAAGGCGCCGGTTATGCGGGTGGTATTGTAAGTGCAGCAATGGATGGGGAAAAAATCGCTTTATCAATTGTTCAAAACCAGGTTCAGGCCAACTTTTGATGGTATTACTGCCTGTTGTCAAATATTTTATAAGATAGCAAAGCGACCCCCTAATTTTGGCAACTGAAATTTTATTCTATGTCATTACTGGAGGTTCAGCATCTCAAAAAATATTTTGCCACGCAAAAAGCTGTTGATGATATCAGCTTTAGTGTGAATAGGGGAAGCATTTTTGGTTTATTAGGACCCAATGGCGCCGGCAAAACAACATTGATACGAATGATCACAGGGATTTTTTATCCTGATGAAGGACAGATCATTTTCGATGGAAAAAAATTTGATCCTATAAATGATGTAGTGAATATTGGTTACATGCCTGAAGAAAGAGGTCTTTATAAAAAAATGAAAATTGGTGAGCAAGCAATGTACCTGGCCCAATTAAAAGGATTGAGTAAAAGTGATGCATTGGCCAAAATAAAAGAATGGTTCATCAAATTTGAAATGCAAAGCTGGTGGACAAAAAAAGTGGAAGATCTTTCAAAAGGCATGAGTCAGAAATTGCAGTTTGTGACAACTGTTTTGCATGAACCAAAGCTTATCATTCTTGATGAACCTTTTAGCGGCCTTGACCCTGTTAACAGCAACCTGATCAAAGATGAAATTTATAAACTGGCTCAAAAAGGTTCTACAATTATTTTCAGTACGCATAGAATGGAACAGGTAGAAGAGATCTGTGATCATATTATCCTTCTAAATAAAGGACAAAAGATCCTTGATGGTTCGGTAAAAGGTGTGAAACACCAGTTCAAAGAAAACCTATTCAGCATTGGTTTTGAAGAAACCCCAGTTTTAAATGGTAATGCCCCTTTTGAAATGGTAGGCACAAAAGATCATTTTTATATTGTAAAGATCGGCGAAGGGCATAAGCCAAATGATGTATTGAATTATTTTTTGCAACAAAATGCAAAGATCATTTCGTTTAATGAAATGCTACCTTCTTTGAATGATATTTTTATCAAACTTGTAGAAGGCACACCATTAACAAGACAATTCCAGGCGATCACTGTTTAATATTATTTTATGAATAAGATCTGGCTTGTAATAAAAAGAGAATATTTAACAAGAGTAAAGAATAAAGGTTTTTTACTTTCAACCATCCTGCTCCCTATAGTAATGGTTCTGTTTATTGCCGGTTCTGTTTTTTTTGCTGCAAGGTCTGAAAGCAAAAAAAGAATTGCTGTTGAGGATAAAAACGGAAAGCTAACTAAGTTTCTGAAAAGTGATAGTTCAAAAATGGAATTTGTTTTTAACTCAGGCGTTGATACCAGTAATTTTAGTGAAAAAGGATTTGATGGATTTCTTTACTCCGTGGATACTTCAGGCAGGCATTTTTTATTAAAAACTATAAAAGCAGCCTCCAATGAAACAATGGAAAGGTTAAAAAGCCGGTTAAATAATGCATATGTAAGTAACAGATTACTGGAAAAGAATATTACAATTGACCAGATCGATTCTATCAATGCCGCTTCTTCACATTATTATACTGTAGATAATACTGATGAAAAAAATAAAAATGTGAATTCATCTGTAAATGCCGGGATCGGCTTTGCCAGTGGTATAATTATCTACATCACCATGTTCATTTTTGGCGCTATGGTAATGCGGGGAGTAATGGAAGAAAAAACAACCCGTATTGCAGAGGTAATAGTAAGCAGTGTAAAACCTTTTCAATTAATGATGGGAAAAATTATCGGGATCGGAGCAGTTGGGCTTACACAAATGTTACTGTGGATCGTTTTGATATTTATTATTTCTACTGTTGCAGGTGCATTTCTGCCGCAAGACATAATGGAACAGGTAAAGGACCTTCAAAATAACCCGGGGATGATGACATCAAATCCTGGTCAATTTAGTGATGCTGCAAAAGGTCTTGTCAATATTTCTAATCTGAACTGGACGCTTATTATCAGCTGTTTTCTCTTTTATTTTCTGGGCGGTTACCTGTTTTATTCATCTTTATTTGCAGCTATAGGAAGTGTTGTTAACGAAGACCCGCAGGAAGCACAATCGCTGATGTTTCCGATAATGATGCCTATAATTTTTGGATTTATAATTCTATCCTCAAATTTAGATAAGCCCGATAGCCCCGCCATGCTGTGGGCCAGTATAATCCCTTTTACTTCCCCAATCGTAATGATGGGTAGAATAACTTCGGATCCTCCTATTTGGGAACTGGTTGCTTCGATGTTAGCCCTTATTGCAGGTTTTATTTTTACAACATGGTTTGCTGCAAAGATCTATCGAACAGGTATTCTACTTTACGGAAAAAAGCCTTCCTGGAAAGAAATGCTTAAATGGATACGTAAATCTTAACCTTCAATTGTTAAAAATTTCTTTTTTGACCATCGGGTATTTGCATATACGAAACCAATCGTATATTTGGGTCAGTATAGTCTTAAACAAACTAAAAACTATTTTTATGACCAACCTGAGAAATTTCCGGATAACACTTGCGGTTGCATTGGTGGCTGTCTTTTCGGTTGTAGTGCTTGCCTCATGGAACACAACAAATACCAATAGAAATGACATCTCATACAAAACCAACGACACGATTCCCAAAAAAGAAAAAAAGATCCGTGATCTTGATGATGTGCTGGACGAATTGGATAATGCTGATCTCAAATTTGACATGGAAAAAATACAGCGTGAGCTAAAGGAATCAATGAAAAAACTGGATATGCAGAAGATTCAGCTCGACATGGAAAAGGTAATGCGTGATGTGGATTTTCAAAAGATCCAGAAGGAAATAGAGGAATCAATGTCAAAAATTGACTTTCAAAAGATCCAGAAAGATATGGCTGAGGCAATGAAGGAATTTGATGCAGCTAAGATCCAAAAAGAGATACAAGAGTCAATGTCAAAAATAGAATGGGATAAAATGAAAACTGAGTTCGATAAGATCAAAGTAATTGACCTGAAGAAGCTTGAACTTGATATGGAAAATATGAAACGGGAGATGGATAAGATCAGGCCTGAGCTGGAAAAATCAATGGAGAAAGCCAAAGTGGAAATAGAAAAAGCAAAGGAAGAGATGAAGGAGTACAAAGAATTTGTAGATGGACTTGAAAAAAACGGCCTTATCAATAAAAAGGAAGAGTATTCGATCAGGCATAAAGAGAGAGAGCTTTTTATCAATGGCAAAAAAGCAAGTGAGGCAACTTATAATAAGTATAAAACTTTCCTTGACAAGCACAAATCCTTTGAGATCGAAAAATCAGCTGATGATTTTACTATCCATATTGACTAGTACTCGTAAGCCTGAAACCAACGATAGCCGTGAAAATGGGGAATAGCCGTAGATTTATGCTACGGCTTTCTTTATTTTATGAACATGTATTTTGTTGCTTTGGTTGCTCCGCCCGACATCAATGCCGATGTATTAAAGTGGAAAAATTTTTTCAAAGAGAAATTTGGATGTACTGTAGCGTTAAAATCTCCGGCTCACATAACTCTTATTCCTCCATTCTGGATGAAAGAAGAATCAGAAGATGATCTTATAGCCGCCATTAAATAATTCAGCATAGCTAAAAACAAATTTGAGCTTGATTTAAAAAATTTTGCAGCCTTCAAGCCAAAAGTGATCTATGTTGATGTAATAAAGAATGAAATGCTAAATGACCTTCAACGCTCACTAAATGATTTTCTTTTAAGCGCAAATAAATACCCGGTTAACTCAGAGAACAGGCCATTTCATCCGCATGTCACCTTAGCGACAAGGGATCTGTATAAAAAGGCTTTCTATGAAGCATGGGAATTTTTTTCAATAAAAAAATATGAGGCGAACTGGCGGGTAAATGGAATTTCACTACTCCGGCACAACAAAAAAAATTGGGATGTACTTTTTACATCCCAACTCGAAGATCAATAACTCCCTCAAATTATTTTGTATCGAAAAATTGAAATGGCGAAGGCATCAGGTCAAAACTTTCGGATTCCAGCATTTCTATTCTCATTTGAAAAGTTTCATCTGTTTTGATCGTTACTTTTTCCCGCACCACTTTGCGGTATCCTTCTTTCTCAAATACCAATTTATAAGTTCCCGATTTTAATTCGTCAAGTTCAAAACGGCCAAACTCATCAGTAAGTACAAATTTTTCTTTCCTGGATGCTGAATAAGCAGTCACCGTTACATTCTGTAAGGGTTTCTTCGAATCACCATCAAAAATACTTCCTGAAACTTCGTTTATTTTTCCGGGACCCGGTGTGATGTGGTCTATGCCAGATGCTTTAGATTGCAAACAACCCATCGTGCAAATAGCAATCAACAGGAGGATACTTTGTTTCATTTGACAAAGCGATTATAAAAGTTATTCGATTCTCATGGCTCTATCACACATTCAAATTTATGTCTTTTTAATTGGATCAGCCAAGGCTTCTTTAAAACCACGCCACACTTCATCTACGATTTTTGCCGCTGGTAATATATTGTTGAGGGTTGCACTCACCTGCCCTATTTCAAGTTCACCTTCATCCAGTTGCCCTTCAAACATACCTTTTTTAGCCCTGGCCCTTCCTAATAAGCTCTTCAACTCTTCGGCACTTGCACCCTTTGTTTCCGCTGCTTGTACTTCATTAAAAAATTTATTTTTCATCATTCTTACCGGGGTAAGCTGTTTCAAGGTAAGCATGGTATCACCTTCATTACTATTTATTACAGCTTTTTTAAAATTAATATGTGAGGAGGCTTCTTCGCTGGCCACAAAACGGCTTCCCATCTGAACCCCTTCTGCACCCATTACCATTGCTGCCAGCATTTGCCTGCCCGTGGCAATTCCCCCTGCAGCTATTACTGGAATGTTTACTGCATTCACAACAGCTGGAATCAAAACCATGGTTGTCGTTTCTTCTCTTCCATTATGTCCACCTGCTTCAAAACCCTCGGCTACTACTGCATCACAACCTGCTTCTTCTGCTTTTCTTGCGAATTTTGAAGAACTGATAACATGGACTACAGTAATTCCATTTTCTTTTAAAACGCTTGTCCATGTTTTGGGGTTGCCTGCACTTGTGAATACGATCTTCACTCCTTCTTCAATGATTATTTGCATATGCTTATCAATATCAGGATATAGCAAAGGAACATTTACACCAAAAGGCTTTGAGGTGGCCGCTTTACATTTTTGAATATGTTCCCGTAAAACATCAGGATACATACTGCCGGCTCCGATCAATCCTAATGCACCGGCATTGCTTACTGCACTTGCCAATCTCCAACCGCTGGTCCAGATCATACCGGCCTGGATGATAGGATAATCAATACCAAAAAGTTTTGTGATACGATTTGAAAACGCTGAACTACCTGTCTCCTTGAAGGGAGCACTTTGATCCGTCATAATAATTATTTAGAGATAAAATTATTTGAAATAAAAATGATTAACCAAATAGTAAGATTTCTATAATCCCCATTAGTGGTTGGGGGTTAATTATCCCAGGTCCATGTCTGTATTATCCCCGATATTCAGTGTTCTTGTTTCGCCACGAATGCCGGTATCGCTTCCGATGAGTGAGTAATCCAACACAATATCAAACAGGTTGGAGTAAGAACCAATGATGGATTGTTTGATGATGGAGTAATTGATCTTTGTATTTTCTCCTATTGAAACATTTGGGCCAATGATGGAATTCTTTATATCGCAGCCGGCACCAATGCTTACCGGGTGAATGATCACGGTATTTTCAAAATGATGCTGATCGTCTACATTGCTGCCAAATTTTTTCAGCAGGGTGGCATTTGATTCCAGCAACGTATCTTTTTTACCACAATCAAACCAGTTATCAACCTTAAAACTTTTGAATTTTAATCCCTGCTTAATCATGCAATCAAGTGCATCTGTCAAATTGTATTCACCATGGCTGCGAAGCCCCTTCTTGATATTTGCTTCAATACATTGAAACATTTGCTCCGTTTCCCTGATCTTATACAAACCTACCAACGCCATGTTACTTTTTGGTATCTGTGGCTTTTCGATCACATGCTCAATAAAACCTTCTTCATCGATCTCTGCCACGCCAAACTCACGGGGATCATCAACTTTTCTTACTCCTAACATGGAAGATGGGCTTTCGATCACCGCTTTTACATCATATTCGCAAATGGTGTCGCCCAGGATAACAAATACCTCGTCATTCTTTACAATGCTTTTTGCCATCCGTACGGCATGGCCCAGCCCCAGCCTCTCTGATTGATACACAAAATGAGCCCGCAGCTCCGGATGTTTTTGCTCTACATAATCTTTTATCTTATCACCAAGATAACCCACAATGAAGATCACCTCATCAATACCTGCTTCTTTTACCTGGTCAATAATAATACTAAGCACCGTTTTGCCAGCAAGTGGTATCAGTGCCTTAGGTTGGGTGTAAGTGTGTGGACGCAGCTTTGTGCCTGCGCCTGCTACGGGGATTATCGCCTTCATTTGTTGGTTCTAAAAGCCTGTGAAAATAGTGAATTATTAATAAACAAAACTTTACTATCTCATTCATCACTCTCTTAATTTTGCCACAGGTGATGATGTAGCCAGCTGATGTAATTCTATTTAGCTCTTGTTGCATCTCACTCTTGTACTAAATCAATTCTATTCGACATATGGTTCAAAGGGTTTATGAAGTCTAAAAAGTTTAAGAAGCTGATAAACCCTTGAAACCTGTTGAACTTTTTAAACTTTGAAACTTTAAAATTGAAATGCTTTTAACCGGAACAACCCACCAATCGATAGATACCGAAGTTTTCGATCTTCTTCAGAAAGAACTGGAACGTCAGCGAAATGGCATTGAGCTCATCGCTTCTGAGAATTTTACATCATTACAAGTGCTGCAGGCAATGGGTACCTGCCCAACCAACAAATATGCTGAAGGTTATCCGGGTAAAAGATATTACGGTGGTTGCGAAGTTGTTGATGAAATAGAAACGCTGGCAATTGAACGGTTAAAAAAAATATTCAATTGTTCATGGGCCAATGTGCAACCACATAGCGGTGCGTCAGCCAATGCAGCCGTTTTTTTGGCAGTAATGAAACCGGGTGAAAAATTTTTAGGCCTTGATCTTAGTATGGGGGGGCACTTAACTCACGGAAGCCCTGCCAATTTCAGCGGCAAAACATATCATGCCCTGCATTATGGCGTTACTAAAGAAGGTTATGTAGATTATGAACAGTTAGAATCAAAAGCAAGAGCAGAAAAACCAAAGATGATCATTTGCGGTGCATCTGCATATAGTCGTGAATGGGATTATAAACGCATCCGTGCCATTGCTGATGAAATTGGAGCAATTGTTTTTGCTGATATAGCCCACCCTGCCGGCTTAATTGCAACAGGTTTATTGAATGATCCTTTTGATCATTGCCATATTGTAAGCTCCACAACACATAAAACTTTGCGTGGACCAAGAGGCGGCATCATCATGCTTCGTCATGATATGGAAAATCCCTGGGGAATAAAAGATCCAAAAGGAAATTTAAGAACGCTGAGCCAACTGCTGGACCTGGCTGTTTTTCCCGGTTCGCAAGGCGGCCCGCTTGAACATGTGATCGCAGCCAAAGCAGTTTCATTTGGTGAAATACTGGCTGAAGATTTCAAAGCTTATGGTCAGCAGATCATTAATAATGCCCAGGCAATGGCAAATTCATTTGTAAATCGTGGTTATAATCTCATCAGTGGTGGTACTGATAATCATTTAATGCTGATCGATCTTCGGAATAAGAATCTTACAGGCAAAAAAGCACAGGAAACCCTGGACAAAGCACATATTACTTTAAATAAAAATGCGGTTCCATTTGATGACAAATCCCCGTTTGTAACATCAGGCATTCGTGTTGGTGTGCCGGCTGTAACAACAAGAGGTATGAATGAAGGACATATGGAAACTGTGGTTGAGATGATCGATAAAGTGCTGATGAATGCTGATAATGAAAATATAATTGCTGCAGTAAGAAGTGATGTAAAAGAATTCATGAAGCAGTTCCCATTATATCCTGAACTGGGGCCGGTAATAAAATAAAAGGCTTCCCTTATTTTTGAAAAAAAATTACAATGATCCAGCGTATACAAACTGTATGGCTATCCTTTGCCGCTATTTGCGCAGTATTGACATACAGATTTCCTTTTTACTCAGGTAATAAGCTACCCTTAGATCCCACCGGCAAACAAAATACCCTGGTGGCATCATCCAATTTTCTCATCCTTGTTTTTACAGCAGGTTTAATAGCCGGTACTATTGCTATCATCTTCATGTATAAAAACAGGAAACAACAGATGTGGCTTGTGGCTGCTGCCGTATTACTTTCCGTTATTAACCTGATCCTTTATTTCAACGAAATAAAAAAATTTACCAGCGGGGAAATGTCATTAGGTTCAGTTTTTTCTTTTGCCATCCCGATCTTTCTGCTATTGGCAATTTATGGTATAAGAAAAGATGAAAAGCTGATAAAGAGTCTTGACCGATTACGATAGTTTACCTGCCTAATTCAAACTCGAAGGCTGTTTTTGGCTTGCTCCCCACACTCTTTTTTTCTGTGATCTTATTGGTGATGGTAAATCCGTCTTTTTTATAGATATAACTGGTACCAACCTGCTGCTTTAACTCATATCCATTAGCAAGTAATTGCTTTTTTAATGCCTCCTGCTCATCCACATAATACGTTCTGTAAAGAATAAGACGGGAGGTGTCTTTACCATCATATATATCCATAAAAGTTAAAGAACGGAGCATATGTTCAAACAGCTCTTTTCTTTCATAAGAAGTATAATAGTAATTAATGTACTCTTTAGTTACCTGCTTGTCAGTCAATGAGAATTTAGCCGCTTTTAATAATGAATCTGCTGAATGAAGTGAAGCATCTATGATCTTTTCCAATGCATGAATGTCCAGCTTTTGAGAAAATGAAAATTGAAAAAATAAACAGGCGAATAAAGTAAAAATTAATTTCATGACGCAAAGCAAAACAATTTGCTGCGCAAAAGTTGTATAGCATTTGTTAAAGAGAAAGGTATTGCGCTGTAATGCTTTGCTTGCTTTTCTTTATATCACCCGGTTTGCCGGCGAATACAACATGGCCGCCTTCATCACCAGCTTCAGGCCCCAGATCGATCAACCAGTCTGCGCTTTTTACCACATCAAGATTATGTTCTATAACAATGATCGAATGGCCTTGCTCTATCAATGCATTGAAAGATGTCAATAACTTTTTTATATCATGAAAATGAAGACCTGTTGTCGGCTCATCAAAAATGAAAAGTATCTTATTTGCCGCAGAACCTTTCCCTTTTCCCAAAAAAGAAGCAAGCTTTACACGTTGAGCTTCCCCGCCAGATAAAGTATCGGAAGATTGGCCCAGCTTTATATAACCCAAACCAACATCACTCAAAGGTTGAACAGCTCTTACAATGGCAGGCTCAGCAATGAAAAAATCAATCGCTTCATCCACACTCATATCAAGCACATCAAAAATACTTTTGTCTTTGTATTTTACTTCCAATACTTCTTCTTTGAACCGTTTGCCGCCACAGGCTTCACATACCAGGTGCACATCAGCCAAAAATTGCATTTCTACCACCTGTTCTCCTTCTCCTTTGCAGGTATCACAGCGGCCACCATCAACATTAAATGAAAAATGTTTTGGTTCAAAGCCCCGCATTTTACTCAGGGGTTGTTTTGAAAACAGGTCTCTTATTTCATCATATGCTTTTATATAAGTAACAGGATTGCTGCGGCTGCTTTTGCCAATAGGATTCTGATCTACCAATTCTATTTGGGCAATGGATTCAATATCGCCGGTAATTGCTTTATGCAAACCCACCTTATCTGCAAACTCTCCTTTTATTTTTTGCAATGCCGGATATAAAATTTGTTTTACCAAAGTTGTTTTACCACTTCCGCTTACTCCGCTTACAACACAGAGAACATTAAGCGGAAATTCAACATTGATATTTTTAAGATTATTTTGCTTTCCACCTTCCACTTTAATAGACCGATTCCATTTCCTGATCGTTTTTGGCGGCTCAATATTCAATTCACCTTTTAAATATCTTCCTGTAAGACTTTTCGGATTTGAAATGATGGCATCGTAATTTCCTTCTGCAACTATTTCTCCTCCAAGATGTGACGCCAGCGGGCCCATGTCGATGATATGATCAGCTTCACGCATCATCATTTCATCATGCTCAACCACAACTACAGTATTTCCAAGATCACGAAGTTCTTTCAGCACACGTATCAGATTTGCAGTGTCTCTTGAATGCAGGCCAATGGAAGGTTCATCTAATATATAAAGTGAATTGGTAAGATTGCTGCCTAAATTTCTTGTTAATTGAATCCGCTGGCTTTCGCCACCACTTAATGAATTTGCCAAACGACTTAGTGTGAGATAACCCAATCCAACATTCAACAGGGTATTCAACCGGTTATTTATTTCAATTAAAACTCTTTTGGCAACTTGTTTTTCATATTCTGAAAGCTTTGCTGCTAAGCCATCAAACCAAACTTTCAGATCTTTCACAGGCATTTCATTCAATTCGCCAATATTTTTTTCGCCAACCTTTACATACAATGCCTCTTTACGAAGACGATAACCCTTGCATTCAGGACAGGTTGTTCTGCCACGATAACGGCTTAATAATACACGATACTGAACTTTGTATAACTGCGATTCAACATCTTTAAAAAAGTCATTAATGCCGATCCCATCTATTCCTTCCCATAAAAGCTTATAATGCTTATCAGATAGATCAGCAATTGGTTTGTGCACAGGAAAACCTGAACCTGCTGATACTTTAATAAATTGTTTTCTCCACCAGTCTAATTTTTCGCCACGCCATGCTGCCACTGCGCCATCATAAACACTCAATCTCCTGTCAGGTATCACCAGGTCTGCATCTATGCCTAATACCTGGCTGAAGCCTTCACAAGTCGGGCAAGCTCCAAAGGGGTTATTGAAAGAAAAAAGATGGGGGGAAGGTTCTTCGAACTGCATATTGTCAAGCTCGAAACGATTATTGAAATTTAAAAGGTTTGAGTTCGGAGTTTGGTGTCCTGTGTTTGGCTGAATTTCAATATGCACATCTCCTTCACCTTCATAAAAAGCTGTTCCGATCGAATCTGATAAACGGTGTATATCATCTTCATCAAATTCTTTTACAACTATCCTATCTACTAAAACAAAAGTTGTGAACTTATTTCCGGATAATTTTTGTTTTAATTCCTTATCAGAAAAATTCAATGCATCTTCAATTCTGATTATCTCTCCCGGTTCTCCATTCAGCCTTGACGATTGACGTATATATATTCTTGAAAATCCTTTTTGAACAAGGATATTCAGTTCTTCACCCAGATCTCTGTTCTTATGTTGTTTCAATGCAATCAGGATATAAACCTTATCACCTTCTTTTAATTTGGTGATCGCATCCAGCACATCTTTTACATCATCTTTTTTTACCTGGCGGCCTGATACCGGTGAAATCGTTCTGCCGATCCTTGCATATAACAACCTGAGGTAATCATATATCTCTGTCATGCTTCCGACAGTGCTCCGGGGAGTCCGTGTTATAACTTTCTGTTCAATGGCAATTGCGGGGCATAACCCTTTTATGAAATCAACATCAGGCTTATTCATTCTATTCAAAAATTGCCTGGCATAAGCACTTAGACTTTCTGCATAACGCCGTTGCCCTTCTGCATATAAAGTATCAATAGTGAGAGAGGATTTGCCTGATCCTGATACACCTGTAACCACTATTAGCTTGTTTCTTGGTATCTTAACGGAGATATTTTTAAGATTATGAACCCGTGCACCGTGAATAAAAATAACATCGGCTCCGGGTACTTTCACCCGATTTGTATCGGACTTTTTCGATTTTGTAGTTTGCATTTGGGGTCACAAATGTAAGTTGACTCATTAAAAATCAATACAATCATTAACATTTCATTTCAAAAAAAGATTCGACATTCGGTTTGAGTTCCTTGCCGATTCTGTTTTTTCACTTAATTTTATTGTCCGATTAAACAATATCCGGCAACCAAAAATACATTCTCGCCTATTGAACGAATAACTTCTACACGATCCATGTTTACTGATTCAAATTTTTGCTGTAACCAAAACCAATATCCAACCACCAAAAAACCGTTTATGAAAGCATTTGCTAAAAAAACTGACAACGATCTGATTCAACTTTTTGTTGAAGGAAACACTGAAGCCTTGGAAACACTTGTGCTACGTCACAAAGACAAGCTTTACACATCCATTTTATTTTTAGTGAAGGACAAATACCTTGCTGAAGATATCTTCCAGGATGTTTTTATCCGTATTATTGATACTATGCGTAGCGGCAGGTATACCGAAGAAGGTAAGTTTCTTCCCTGGGCTATGCGTATTGCACACAATCTTTGTGTAGATCATTTCCGTAAAGTAAAAAGAACACCTACAATTAAAAACGGAGATGATAAAGATATTTTTGAAGTCATCAACTTTTCTGAAGACAGTGCTGAAACTTCCATGATGAAGCGCCAAAGCCACGATCGTGTACGTGAAATGCTTGACCGTCTTCCGGAAGATCAGCGTGAAGTGATCATTCTCCGCCATTATGCGGATATGAGTTTTAAAGAAATTGCTTCTATGACAAACTGCAGCATCAATACTGCACTTGGCCGTATGCGTTATGGTCTCATTAATCTTCGTAAACTAATGATGCAAAAACAAATTGCATTATAACCTCATCCTTCCCTTTTCTGTAATAGGAGAAGGAATCGCCCAGCTCTTGTCATTCTGTATTACCCATCAGATAAGTTGAATTTTCACCTTGCCATAAACTGACAGGTTTTTACAGAATGACACCTAACTAAAACCCTCCTTCCGGAGGGTTTTGTTTCATTATTTTTTTCTCTTTTTATGTGTATCTAAACCACAGTTCAGCCATTCAATAAACTCATCTGCATTGGGCGTATAGTATTTTGTTTTGGTCAAAGCGATCTCATCAGCCGAAATAATGGCATATTGAGGCTGTGATGTAGCTCCAAAATTCTGAGTTTGAAACGTTGACCATTTATCGCCAACTGTTATGATCGGTTTCCTGGTACTATCAGGCAAATTAAAAACGGTTTGTTCTGTTATTGGTAACCGGCTTCTTTCGTCAACATATAATGAAACGACTACAAATTCATTTCTCATCAGGCTGTCAACAGTCCTGTTTGTCCACACTTTTTCTTCCATTCTTCTGCAGTTGACGCATGCCCAGCCTGTAAAGTCGATAAGTACAGGTTTATTTTCCTCTTTAGCTCTTGCAAGAGCTTTATTGTAATCCCGTATGGGTTCATATTTCTCTGCACAGTTTACAGGATGTTTATAAACAGTATAACAAAGGGGTGGCGGAAAACCACTGATCAATTTGAGATTTGCAGATTTTGTATTTGTTAATCCCGGTATAAGATAAATAGCAATAGCAGTAAAAAGAAAAGTGGCCCCGATTCTTGAAAATGACATTTTGATGCGACCATGACTATGCGGGAATTTTATTTTTCCCAGCAGAAATAATACAGTAAGTATTGCTATGATCAACCATAGCCCGATGAAAATCTCTCTTTTTAATAAACCCCATTGTTCCACCAGATCGGCATTGGAAAGAAATTTTACTGCTAATGCCAGTTCAACAAACCCAAGAACTACTTTAAGATCTGTCATCCATCCACCGGACTTTGGTAACAAATGAAGCCATCTTGGGAACATAGCAAACAATGCAAATGGCAAACCCAATGCTAAACCAAAACCTGCAGCACCCGCGGTCAATGGCCAGGCACCCTGTTCGGCTACGCCAACAAGTAAGGTTCCGAATATCGGACCTGTGCAGGAAAATGAAACGATGGCCAGGGTACCTGCCATAAAAAAGATACCCCATAAATTTCCATGCCCGGCTTTTGAATCTATTTTGTTGGCTAATGATGCCGGTAGCCCTATTTCAAAATATCCAAAGAATGAAATAGCAAAAACAACGAATATCAGGAAGAATACAAGATTCAGCCACATGTTGGTTGAAATATTATTAAATATCTCGGGGCTGATAGTTTTATTAGCAATATGAAATGGAATAGTGATGGCCACGTATATAAGGAAAATAAACAAGCCATAAAAAATTGCATTTCGCATGGCTATCCTTTTTCTATGCGATTTTTTTGTAAAGAAAGATACAGTAACCGGGATCATGGGGAACACACAGGGAGTAAGCAAAGCAATAATGCCACCCAGTAAGCCTAACAAAAAAATAGTGAAAATGCTTTTATTACTCGGATCATCATCGCCACAATTGGAAGCTGGATTTTTTATATCAATAGAAGGTACTTTGATTACGGTTGTTGTTTCCACACCGCCTTCTAATTTTATTGAAAATTCTAAAGGAAGATCGGAACTGAACTCTTCATTGTTACCATAGAAATAGGTGAGTTTACCAAGAAGATTTGCCGGTATTGTACCAGTTATGGTTATAGGTATTCGCCATTCCGTTTCGCCTTCATATACTTTTACATTTGTATTGAACAGGGGGCTGGCAAATGTTTTTGCAGTACCCGTATCTGCAAAAAGGGTATCTGCAGTTATGCTCGAATCAGCAAAAGAAATGCTGACTGTTTTTACCTCACTTAAAACCTGGTTAGGCGCATACAGCTGCCATCCACTGATGCCTTTGGTTGAAAAGATCAGTTCATAATTTTTATCACTTGTTTTTTTGCTTTTATATTCCCATTGATAAAGCGAAGAATCCTGAGATAACGCTACAATTGAAACAAAAACCGATAAAAATAAAACGGTGGTGATGCGGGAAACGATTCTCAGCATGGCAGTAAGTTAAAAAATAAACGAGTTCACAAAAGAACTCGTTTTTATATTAAACAAGTTGTGATTGTCTTTTTAATTCAAAGCAACTTTGAAATTCACAGTTTTTGCAGGTAAACACTTTTTATCATCACATGTCTGGTACTCTACACTTCCGCTAAAACTTGTCTTCGCTTTGCCTCTTAATTTTATAGTCTGAATAAAATTTACAGTTTTGGAATATTGATTAGCTGAAATATCCAGTTCCTTATCATGAAATTTTTCCATTTTACCTACTTCTCTGATCTTTCCCACAGTTTCTAACAGGGGGTTGCTTATGATCGTAAATGTGGTAGGAATTGCGATCGCATCTTCTGGTTGTGTTTGAGAATATAAATGCCATCCATTATCAATTGTTGCCTTCATATGTATCTCAAAATTTCCATTGGGAAGCTTTTTTGATGTAAATGACCATTTTACCGGATCCTGAGCAGAAACACCCATGGCAACAAACAAAAACATGCTAAATAAAACTGATTTCATAATCGCTTTTATTACAGATGCAAAAATCGTAATAAGAGTTTTAAGTTTTTGTAAATATTCTTACAAATATTGAAAAGAAAAGATCAATTTTTATGGATTTATTTGACAAAGTGCGGTTTAAAATATCAAACTCATTGTTAACTCACCAAAACCTCACTCATTAACAGGTTCTTAAGTATTTCCCGGCCATCCGTATTGCCTAAAATTTCAGAAGTAGCTCTTTCGGGATGGGGCATCATGCCAAACACATTCCTGTTGGCATTGCATATACCGGCAATATTTCGAATGGCACCGTTCGGATTTGCACCCGGTATAATCTTTCCCTTTTCATTACAATAATAGAATATCACCTGGCCATTGGCTTCTAATTGATCCAAAATTCTATCATCTGCATAATAACGGCCTTCGCCATGAGCAATTGGTATTTTATAAATCTTGCCGCTTTCATTTGTAAGAAAAACGTTTTTACAGGCAAATTGCTGATGGCCATTCCTCAACAATGCCCCCGGTAACAGGTGTGATTCACATAAGATCTGAAACCCGTTACAAACACCAAATACTTTGCCGCCGGCATTAGCAAAATCGATCACACTTTGCATCATGGGGCTGAAACGGGCAATAGCACCACAGCGCAGATAATCGCCGTAAGAAAAACCGCCGGGCAGAATGATGCAATCTTCCGTATTGAACATGCTCAGGTCTTTATCCTTATGCCATAGCATGGTCACATCCTGACCCATGTCATACTTCAATGCATCATGCATATCACGATCGCAATTAGATCCCGGAAAAACAACAACGCCGAATTTCATAATCAATGTTTAGTTAAGCTGCAAAGATAATTTTAGATTTTAGAATACGGTTTCCCGTGTTTTAAAACTATTCACATAGGTAAAAATAAATCTAAAATCTGCTTCCCAAATTCTTATTTCCACCCCGGCCCGCTGTATTGGTAAATAATGATAAAGGCTATTGAAAGCCAAAAAACAACAACGGGTATCCATCGCTGCGGCGGATACAGATATGTACAAGCATGAAAACCCGCAAAAGGAATTATGATCAATATCCAGTTTTCAAAGCCTTCAGCAGTATTATTCAAAAAAGGAATTAAAAGTGCAAACAAAAGATAGATCAGCATCAGGCTCCAGTTCTTGCGTACCTGTATCAACATTTTTCTCAGGTTTTCCTGAACAAAATAACCGCCAATAAGAAAAGGCATAACCAGTAAAATGCTGCCCATAGCTAACCACAATGATTTACCCGGTGCCGGCATGGCTAAACTGACCGGTTGAAATAAATGTTGCCATGACCAGCTATCGGAAAAAAATAAATAAGCTGCATAAAAATAATACGGCGAGGTAACACCGAGCAAACAGATCAGCCATTCATTGAATTGTACACTTCTCATTACTAATAATGCAAAGATCAACCACACAAAAAGTATTATAGACGGGAAAAAAATGAATGAACTGATACCAATAGCAATACCCATATTGAAAATGGTGCCTTTAATACCATACTGGTTGGGTATTTTGAAAAGTGCTGAAAAGATGAATAGTACCAACGTATTTACCAGCAGGGGCGCCGAGAAATGATTCCATTCCGGTATAAGGGATGTAATAATAAGATATGCAGTAGCCGGTAAAAAATTTACCCTTTGCATCATCCGGTGCTTATTAATAAGACTATTTATTTGTAATGACTGTATAAATAACACCAAATAGGTAATGATACCGAAGATCAAGCCATCATTGTTACTGGCGGATATAATAAATGTAACGATCTCACGATACAGTATGGCAGAGTTTTCGTCAGCTTGTGGTAAAGACATCGGGTTTGTGAAAATGGGCAACTTTATAAGTATACCCATCACAAACAGGAAAATAATATTAGCCGGTGTTTTTTGTTTAAATAGGCCGATCACAGATATGGATTATAGTGGTGAATGGCGAGTGCTGAATGGTAAGCAGGAAAATTAATTAAATTCAACCCGTATATACTCACCACCGGCCACGCACAATTCACTAATTAAATTCAATTTTCGCAAAGCAAATATAGTTACGATAAAAGCAAGGAACAATAAACTGTCGTGCACTTATTTGTTTTCCATATTTTGGCATGAACTCGTGCCCTTTATCAAGGCCTTTTAGCGTTGGATTTCTGCTGATCTGCCCATCCGGGCCAAGAGCAAAATCATTCAATAAGAGATTTCTTTTTTCCTGGAGATTGAATAGAAAATGTAACTGGCCGCCGGTATTCATTACATTATAGGAAATACGATCATCGGATTCATCATCAAACTGGTCTTTTCTTATCACATTACTCCATTCAAGATCGCCTTTATTGCTGAAGGAAAATATAGCTACATTATCTGCATGAAATCTTACTGACTGGTTGCCACTGCTTCTGCGCCACCACCAGGAAGAATAATACGGCGAATAGAAATAATAATCGTACGGGAAGCTAAATGGAGAACCATAAATATAATCCCAGCGATTCCAGGAAGAAGACCGTGAGGTTGTATAAAACGCTTCAGCATCGATTAAAAAACCACCATCCTTTTTAATAATTATATTCCGTATGAAATAATCGTTGAAAGCCATTTTCAAATTTGATTCGCCTCTTGCTTCCTGTCTCAGGTCTTCATTAAAAACAAAAGCTTTTTCAAGCTCCGGACGCCACGAAGCCCTGTTCATCGCTAAAAAATAAAGTCCTTCAATATTTCCCCGCTTTTGATTATAATAAAATGCACTCAGTAAATAGCGTTGGTTGGTGTTATCAACTTTTACCCTTAATTCATCGAGGTAAATCTTTTCAAGTTCAAGCGGGTAATAGGTAAAACTATCGGCCATTGCTCTTTTTAATACCATGAATGCTTTTGAAATGCTTTCATTTGATGTGCGATAATATTTCGAAAAGACCAGATTGCCTTCATTGTCCAATGAAAATTCACCTAAATGGTCATTCCGTTCTTCCATAGGCATGGTAAGTATCGTTTTCTTTAATAATTCAAGCTTATCGTTATAAAGCTTTGTTGTGATCACGAACTTATCCCGGTTACGGCTGTTGATCTTAAAAATGATAAGCTTTTGCTTATCCTCGCTGGTAAGGGTGGTATAAATTTTATTATTAGCAGAACCGCCTATTGATGTAGTATCAAGTTCAACTGGTTCAGATATCTTCTCACCATTTCCGTTAAGCTTTACAGCAGAGCAATGAACAATATTTCTTTTCTGGTATTGATAGATCATGTAAATAAAATCCGGGTAAGCAAAGAAATCAACATTAATAAGCCTTTCATCAGGCAAATACTCATGCTTCACCTTTTGCGTCATCTTCATTTCANNTTCATTGTTATAAATGCAGATGAAATTATCGCCCCTGATATTTTTATATATAAGAAAGTTATTGCCCATTTTACCAATGATCTCGAAGTTCATCCGGCGGGAGTCTTCCCTGTCGGGTTCCGAAATAAGGATGCGCTGAGCATTCAGGGAAGTAGAAACAGCTGATAAAATAAGAACAAAGACGAGTGAACACAGGGATCTCATTGATATTATTTTTTACAGTTTAAAGTTACAAGTTGTTGTTCAATTCCATTCACTATGAAAATGTAAAAATGCGGTTTTCCTTTTTTTTACATGAATGGAAAGAGAGCATTTTATTTTACAAAAAACAGGCCGTGGTGAACCCGGCCAAAGGTTATGGTTGGGATTTTTTCTTTTTAACTATACCTTTGGTCATTGATCCGTACGCCATTTATCTGTACGGGCTAAAAAAATATTCGTGAGAATTCCCACCAATAAGGTTACACTGGCAGGTTTACTGGTTGCTATTGGCATCATCTACGGAGATATTGGCACCTCTCCTCTTTATGTTTTCGGCGCTATAATAAAAGATAAAATTGTAACAAGAGATCTCATACTTGGAGGACTATCCTGTATTATCTGGACACTTACCTTGCAGACGACCATCAAATATGTGATCCTGACGTTAAGAGCAGATAATAATGGAGAAGGTGGCATGTTCTCTTTATTTGCTCTTGTACGCAGGCACGGCAAATGGGCGGTAATCCCTGCCATGATGGGTGGTGCAGCAGTGTTATCAGAGGGCATTATTACTCCTCCTATTTCCGTTACTTCAGCAGTAGAAGGTCTTAAGCAAATAAAACTTTTTAGTGATATCAGCCAATGGACAATTGTAGGTATTGTTCTTGTCATCCTTGTCATTCTATTTTTTCTTCAGCAATTTGGTACGGTATCCATAGGTCGGTTTTTTGGACCGGTAATGCTGATCTGGTTTAGTATGCTGGCTATACTGGGATTAAGTCATATCCTTGATGATATCTCAGTATTTAAAGCTTTTAATCCTTATTATGCTATTAAACTATTGACACAATACCCTAGTGGCTTTTGGATACTGGGTGCTGTTTTCCTATGTACAACCGGTGCTGAAGCGTTATATAGTGACCTGGGACATTGCGGCCGTGGTAATATTCGTATGTCATGGATATTTGTGAAAAGCTGCCTTATTCTGAATTACCTGGGCCAGGGTGCATGGTTACTCAATCATACAGGCAGTGAAATAGATCCAAACATTAATCCTTTCTATGCATTAATGCCGGATGGATTCCGGCTGATCGGTATCCTGATAGCAACAGCAGCTACCATAGTTGCCAGCCAGGCTTTGATCTCCGGTTCATTTACGTTGATAAGCGAAGCCATGCGATTGAATCTTTGGTCGAAACTTAAGATCAACTATCCAACTGAAGAAAAAGGCCAATTGTTCATACCGGCAGTAAACATGTTACTGTTCTTCGGCTGTTGCGGTGTGGTATTATATTTTCAAAAAGCACAAAACATGGAAGCTGCCTACGGGCTTACGATCAATTTTGGTATGCTGATGAATACCACGCTATTCTCATATTATTTATTTACGCAAAGAGCACCGCGAAAATGGATAGTTCTTTACCTGTTCGTTTATCTTACTATTGAATTGGCATTCCTTGTTGCCAATTTGAATAAATTCACTCATGGTGGTTATGTTTCATTTATCATTGGCGGTATTTTATTCATTACAATGTATATCTGGTACAGAGCAAGAAAGATCAAGAACCGCTATGTGGAATTTGTAAGACTTGAGCATTATATTCCCAAAATACAGGAGCTGAGTAATGATAAATCTGTTCCTAAATACGCAACACATCTTGTATACATGACAAGTGCAAACAATCCCAAAGAGATAGAACATAAAGTCATTTATTCTATTTTAAATAAGAAACCAAAACGGGCTGATATTTACTGGCTGGTGCATGTAGATACACTGGATGATCCCTATACAAGTGAATACAAGGTTGATCATATTATTCCAAATGATATTATCCGGGTGGAGTTCAGGTTAGGTTTCCGGGTACAGCCAAGAATTAATTTAATGTTCAGAAAAGTTGTTGAAGATCTTGTTGCCAACAGGGAAGTGAATATTTATAGCCGTTATGAAAGTTTGGAAAGAAGCAATACGGTTGGCGATTTCCAGTTCATCGTTATGGAAAAATATTTGAGCCAGGATAATGAGCTTCCCTTTTGGGAAAGGGTGGTTATGAAACTTTATTTCTGGCTCAAGGAAATAAGCTTATCAGAAGAAAAAGGGTTTGGTCTCGATCTGTCAACCGTTACGGTAGAAAAATTTCCTCTTATCGTTGCACCAGTATCAACGATCAAGTTGAAAAGAATAGTAGAAGAAGATTAATTATTATTAAACAAACACCGGTTTTGTTTTTCGTTTATTACATTTGCGTGCAATTAGCAAAGACCCGTCATTTTTGAAAACTGCTCCGGGTCGCTTCTATGTCATCAAATATTAAAAGAGTTTCTCCCCTTGGATTATTAGTTGCTTTAGGAATAATTTTCGGAGACATTGGTACCTCACCACTTTATGTGTTCAATGCTATCATTGGCACAAAACAGGTTTCGGAACAATTGATCACAGGAAGTTTATCCTGTATTATCTGGACCCTTACATTGCAAACAACCATTAAGTATGTGATCCTGACTTTAAAAGCCGACAACAGGGGTGAAGGCGGTATTTTTTCATTATATGCATTGGTAAGAAGAAGAAAAAAATGGCTTGTGATCGCTGCCATGATCGGTGGTGCTGCTTTACTTGCCGATGGCATGATCACTCCACCTATCTCTATTACCTCAGCCATTGAAGGCTTACGTCAACTACCCCGTTTTAGTAATATCACACAACAAACTATCGTTTTAATTGTATTAGGCATCATAACAATTATTTTTTTTCTGCAACAATTCGGTACAGCTTCTATCGGCAAGCTTTTCGGACCCATTATGCTCATTTGGTTTTTGATGCTTGCTGTGATGGGTGGTCTGCACCTTTTTGATGAACTCCATATATTCAAAGCTTTCAATCCGTATTATGCCATAGATCTGCTGGCCAATTATCCAAAAGGATTCTGGATACTGGGTGCCGTCTTTCTCTGTACTACCGGTGCCGAAGCATTGTACAGTGATCTTGGACACTGCGGCCGTGGCAATATCAGGGTATCATGGATATTTGTAAAAATATGTTTGATCATAAATTATATCGGGCAGGGAGCATGGTTGCTGGCAAATTTTGAAGGGAAAGGATTTGATGTTTCTCAAATGAATGCTTTTTATGGCATCATGCCCGAAGGGTTCAGGATAATTGGAATCATTATCGCAACCGCTGCAGCTATTATTGCCAGCCAGGCTTTGATCTCCGGTTCATTTACTTTGATAAGTGAAGCTATGCGATTAAATCTTTGGCCAAAATTTAAACTGCGTTATCCATCGGAAGTAAAAGGACAAGTGTATTTACCCGCAATAAATTTTTTATTGTATGCCGGTTGTGTTTCAGTCGTGTTATATTTTCAGCGTTCAACCAGTATGGAGGGGGCTTATGGATTAGCGATCACTCTTTGCATGATTGCCACTTCTATTTTATTTGCAAACTTCCTGGTTTTACGAAGAGTAAACCCGGTACTGATCTATTTATACCTGGCTGTTTATTTAACAATTGAAGGCGCATTTCTTTTAGCCAATCTTGAAAAATTCCCGCATGGAGGTTTTGTAGCTTTTATTGTTGGCGGTTTACTTTTTCTTACTATGTATGTATGGCACCGGGCAAGAAAGATCAAGAACCGTTATGTAGAATTTGTACGGCTTGACAACTATATTTCTAAGATCCAGGAATTAAGCAGTGACAGGTCGGTACCTAAATATGCAACACACCTTGTGTACCTGACCAGCGCTGATAATCCAAAGGAGATCGAGCATAAGATCATTTATTCCATACTGAATAAAAAACCAAAACGGGCGGACATATATTGGTTTGTTCATGTTGATACGCTGGATGATCCTTATACCTGCGAATATAAAGTGGTGCACATTATACCCAACGATATCATTCGAATTGATTTCAGGCTTGGCTTCCGTATACAGCCAAGAATTCATTTGCTGTTCCAGCAGGTGGTGGAAGAATTAGTAGCAAACAGGGAAATAAATATATCATCCAAATATGAAACTGTGGATAAAAGCAAGCCCACCGGCGATTTCCAATTCATTGTTATGGAAAAATACCTGAGCCATGACAATGAGCTTCCTTTCCTTGAAAGGATTGTAATGACACTCTATTTCTGGCTTAAAGAGATCAGTCTTTCTGAAGAAAAAGGGTTCGGCCTGGATCAAAGCAATGTTGCAGTTGAAAAATTCCCGCTGATAGTAGGAGAAGTACAAAAATTGCCGCTTCGGAGGATCGAAGATGCATAGTTTCCTGAAAAACGATTACCTTTTACCGGTAACTACTTTCAGTGCCAAACATAATTTACTATACTATTGGCGGCATTGCCTTTCTTTCTATTCTTGTATATTTTTTGCAGGAGAAATTTATTTTCAAACCTGAAAAACTTAAACAGGATTTTCAATTCCGGTACGATGTACCTTTCAAAGAATATTTTTTTGATGTAGAGCCCGGAGTAAGAATTAACGGTCTGCATTTTTATCGTGATGAACCCAAAGGCTTGATCCTTTATTTTCATGGTAATTCAAGAAGCATTAAAGGCTGGGCTAAATATGCCCGGGATTTTTATCGTTATGATTATGATGTAGTGCTTGTAGATTATCGTGGCTTTGGAAAAAGCACAGGTAAACGAAGTGAAAAAGAAATGCTTGATGATATGCAGTTCGTGTATGACAAATTAAAAGAGCAATACAAAGAAGATCACCTGATCATTTATGGCCGGAGTATGGGAAGCGGTTTTGCGAGCAAGCTGGCTGCAGATAACAATCCCCGTTATTTACTGCTTGATTCTCCCTACTACAGTTTTAGAAAAGTAATTGAAAGATTTTTACCGGTTTTACCCATCCGCTTTGTATTGCGTTTTCATTTACGGACAGATAAATGGATGAAAAATGTTAAATGCCATACCTATATTATTCATGGCACCCAGGATTGGCTGATCCCTATTTCACACAGCGAGAGATTGCAAAAACTAAATCCTCACATGATCACTCTTATTCGCATTCATGGCGGTCATCATAATGATCTTCCTTCTTTTGATGAGTATCACAATTTCATCCGGGATATTTTGCAGTACTAGTTCGGTTTGGCGTTATAGCACAGGCAGGCTGCATACCTGTTAACAAAAATCTAATTAACAGCTTTTAGATTTCAATGGTTTATAGTTTGAACGTCTTCCTGTAAATGGAGGATATATGAGAAAAATCTACACCTTATTTATTCTTACTGTGTTTGTTTTCGTTGCCGGTTGTAAAACCGCTTCTAAAATGTATGTAAAGGGAAACTACGATGAAGCAGTACAGCTTGCCGTAAAGAAATTGCAAAAGAAACCAGACAATGAAATGCGTTCCTTATTGCAAAATGCCTATTCATATGCAGTAAATGATCATGAAACCAGTATCCGCCAACTAAGTGATAATACAAACGAATTGAAATGGGAATGGATTTATAATGAATACGCATCATTACAAAAATTGTATGAAGCCATTCATCGTTCACCTGAAGCATTGACCATTGTAACTCCCGTTGATTATTCATCTTACCTGAATACCTATGCCGACAAAGCTGCAGATACAAGATTTGATCGTGGTATGGCATGGATGGATAAAGGCGATAAATTAAGCTTTAGAAATGCCTATAATGAATTTAATACTGCACTTCAGTACAGGCCTGGAGATCTTACTATCATTGACAGGAAAAATGAAGCCTATGAATTAGCCGTTGTCAACGTGGTGGTAATGCCAATGGATAATTACCGTTATCGTTTCAGCTCATATAATGATCATGAACTAAGAAATTTTGAAAATGATATTTTAAATCAAATTAGATACAATACAGGCAATCAGTTTGTAAGGTTTTATAGTTCATGGGAAGCAAACAATAAAAATATCCGGGCCGATCAGTTTGTTGACTTCCGGTTCAGCACATTTGATATCGGGAGAGCAAGGGATGAAAGAAGCACCAGGGAAGTATCGAAAGATATTGTGGTAAAAGAAACAGTTTATCGCCCAGATTCTGTAGTAAAAGAATACAAAAAAGTGTTTGCAAAGATCACAACAACAAAAAGAATAATGATCTCAGAAGGTAATTTGCAGGTGAATGTTCGTGATATCAATGGCCGCTGGTTATGGAGTGATAATATGAGAGGTGATCATAATTGGTTCACAGAATTTTCCACTTTTACCGGCGATGAAAGAGCATTAAGTGATAGTGATAAGCAATTAGTGAACCGCCGTGAAGAGTATCCGCCGCATGATGATGATATTATCCGTTGTATCATGAACGGGATAAATAACCAAATGGCCGGCAGCTTAAGAAATTATTTCAGTCACTTATAGGGTCTCATATAGGTTTTTCCATTCCAGCCCACGGTTTAAACTGTGGGCTCTTGTTTTATTTCCCGTTTTGTTTTCATCTTTGCCGGAATGAAGATCAATTTTAAAAAAGCCTGGAAATGGTTTAAAATAATTGCCATCATTTATATACTGGGTGGAGCAGCTCTCTATTTTTTACAGGATTATATTCTTTTTCATCCTGTAACATTAAAGAAAGATCATAGCTATGACT
>FKKE01000260.1_pt3 | contig 39573 bp, 35 predicted proteins | sample 1106331 | NCBI WGS metagenome assembly FKKE01 (sample SAMEA3931202, study PRJEB13176) | freshwater metagenome | biome: Drinking water system; feature: drinking water; material: freshwater | place: China | collected 2013-02-06
CATCGCCCGCTCCAAGGAAATCAAAGACTTAGAAGCGCATTCTAGGGTCCGGCGAGAAGTTTTCCACAAGCTGGTCACCACTTGGTCACCACGGAATAGTTGTGGATAAGAATCTCGGACTGCCGAGCTTCGAGCGGCAACGAGCGCCAACGTGCGGTCATATCTGCCGGTAACGCCCAAAAGCCTCGGTCACCGTCCGAGCAGTCCGCGCAGATGTTCGATTGGTTTCTGCATGCCCAGCGAGTGCGCGCGCTCATGAATGAGGCGCTTACGAATATCCAGGTGAAGCTCCATCGCATTGAGCGCTTCGCGCCAGTCCGGCCGGAACGCCAAGACATTCCTCTTCACCTCAACGGCGAGCCCCATGCGTTGCAGCTCGCGTGCGCGTTCCTTCAAGGCGCGGGTCGTGGACGGGTCACCATTTGCCGCCTCCAGCGACGCGACGCGGATCGTGCGATCCTCCGGGAGCTGCTGCGCAATCATCCGATCCAGGCGCGTGGGCGCATGCCGGATCACTTCACGATCGAGCGCGCGGCGCGCGTCGGCAGGGGAGCGGGGTCCAAGCCACTCGGTCGCCACATCGCGAGCGATGCCGCTGAACCCGTATTTGATGAAGTCCTTGGGGATCACCAGATCCTGACCGTTCGCGCGCCGGCCGCGGATGATGAGGTGGGTGTGCGGGTTGGCCGTGTCGCGATGGTCGGCCGCGATCCATTGCAGCTTGGTCCCCAGCGCTGCCTCGGCGCGCGCCATCACTTGGCGGGTATACGCGGGCAAGTCATGCAGCCGGCCGGCGTCCTCGGCGCTCAGGATGATCCGGAAATGGCGTTTGTCCGACCGCGCCCACGCCTCGGCACGCGCTGCGCCATCAACACCTTCGCCGTGCGCGTCGTAGAACACCGTCCGCTCCGCTTGACCCTCGCGCGACAGATAGTGCGCATGTGCGCGGGCCTTCGCCTCCCGCGCTTCTGGGTTTTCTTCGGCAGGGACGTGCGCCGCCGACGGGTCATCGCGGGTCGCGGCGTCACGGGCGACATAGCGCGCGTGTGCCTTTAGCGCCGCGCCACCGCCGCCAGCGTGGTTGAAGTAGTGCACCTTCACAATGGCGCGCTGGCGGCTGTCAAACGCCATCGCCGCATGCGCGCCGCTCTTCTTCACGCCCATGACGAAACGCTTCATCGGCGTGCGCTTGTCCATCTTGGCCGACAGGCCTGGGCGCTTGCCGCCGCCGCCGCCGCTCGCCGGCGACCCGCCGCCCTTGATCTTTCCTTCGAGTCGGTCGCGATCTGCACGCGTCATGCGGATCGAGCGATCGGCGCTGATGCTGTCCTCGCGTGTCGCCGGCAAAGCGAGAAGCGAGCCGCGCAACAGGCGATCGAAGCTCGTCGTGCTCATGATGCCGTGCTCGTTATTGGCGAAGCATGCGCTGTTGGCATGACGGGTCGTACATGACCTGTGCTCCGCGCCGCAGGTCGTGGAAATCCCTTGCGCTGCAAGCGTTTTGCGTGACCGCAGGTCACGCCTTTAACTTGCTCTCCAACCTTTTGCTGACCTTTCATGCCTCTTTCGTAACATGAACGATCAATGCTGGCGCCTCGATACGTCTGCGGGGCGAGAGCTCGCGGCATTTAGTTTATCGGCTCGACGCCGATGCGGACGGTTTCCATCGCCCACGTCAGAGCGCGTTCGCGTTCCTGCGGCTCAAGCAAGCTGATGCCGCGCGCAAGCATGGCGCAGAGCGCTGTCATGATTGTGTGGGGATGCGTGTCCGTTGGTAGCGCGCGGATCACCTCCTGGAGCCGGTTGGCGAGTTCTACCGCATCATCGGGATCGTAGGGCTTCATCGGTCGCTCCTGCTGGGGCCGGGGCGCCGTGACCTTTACATGACCCGCCGGCCTTTCACATTGGGGTCCACACACCGTCGATCAAATCTATCGTAACTGGTCCCCAATAGCGGCCATCGAAGGAATCGTCCGTGTCTCCGAGCAAGAAAAATTCGCCGGCGCCGAGCCTGTGGCACCCGCGCCAAGCGGGTAGCACGCGTCCTTCGGCATCGCGCTCGACCCGCGTGGCGACTTGCGTCCGGTCAATAAAGATCACCTCGCCTTCGGCGCACACAAGCTGGCCCTCGCTAGCCGTCACACGCTTTAGGAAACGGTCGCTGCGGTCGGCGTATCCGCGCAGCGCCGCGTACTCTGGCGTGACCTCGGCCGCGGCGACAGTGACGAAGTCGCCTCGTCGTGGCGGTTCGCCACTGCGGAGATAGAAGCCCGATGGCACGCTCGAAGACGGATTGTAGATCACGACGGGCCGCGCATGGGCCGTCATCAAGGCGGCGCATGCAACCACGAGCAGCGATAGAGCGAGAACGCGCTTCATAAGCAACGCGATGCAGTCGCCATGCCATGACCCGTAGACAGGTCATGGCATGGCGCGGCCCTCAAGCGGCTATGTAGTTGCCATGTCAGCGGGATCGCCAGCGCGTGCGATCAGCCAATCGATTGCCGCTTGTGCTTTGGCGGCCGCGGACAGAAACGCGCGTGGGTCTGCTTTGAGCAGCTTCAGCCAATCAGCCACGTACGCTGCGTGGTCTTCTAAGTGATGCGGGGCAAGCCCGGTCATGGCGCCGATGATGGCTGCGCCCAATTCGGCGCGGAGCTCTTCCCGAGCGCGGAGTGCGCGATCCGTGAAATAGCCCTTGAGCGTATCAAGGCGACTCTCATGACCAACCCAATGCACGCCTTCATGCGCCGCGGTCGCGGCGGCGAGTTCTGGGGTCAGGAACGCCGCCGGTGGCGGCAAATGGATCGTATCTGTGGAAGGGGAATAGTGCGCACTCGCCCCGCCGATGCGGACTTGCGCGCCGGCGCGCTCCAACCAGTGCACGATCGACGGCGGCTCGACCGGTGTGGGTGCCATCTCGGTCGCAAAGCCGTCGGGTAAGTCGTGACATTGTTCGGCGTTGAAGACGTAGAACAGCTTCAAGAACCGATAGGGTTTGGCCTTGTCGTCGCCGCTATCCTGCGGTTCGGTGCGCGGCGTAGCGCTCCCGTAATAGATGACGGGCGTGGCTTTTTCGCCCTTCCGGATGTGGGCGCCGAGCGCCTCTGCGTTGCGATAGGTCAGCCAGGTACGTTTAGAATAACCGCGCGCAATCTGCGCGGTCCAAAGCAAGAGCACGTTTGCGCCCCTATAGGCTTCGCCTGTGGCGCGAAGCGGCAAGCCCGGCGTCATGGAATTGGCGCGTGCCGCGTCCCACGGCGCACGCCATGGCATGACGCCGCGTTCGAGGAAACGCGCGATCTCGGCGGTGACGTGGGCTGCGGCATCTTCGGCGCCACGGCGCGATGTTTTGGTTTGAGGTGTCATGGAGAGTTCTCCGCGCGACGGCGCGCATCGCGCGCTTGCGCAAGCTGAAGCTGAAATGAAAGGAGCCGCCTTACGGCGGCTCCAGGGTGAGATCAGGCAGCGACCTCGGTGGGTTCGCTCTTGGCTTTGCCGTTGGCCTTCGGCTTCGACATACGATCGAAGCGGACGACGACGAAGCTGTTGTCGTAGATCTTGATGTCGCCGACGGGACGCTTGCGCGGCTCGATGCGACCTTCGAACTTCACCGACTGGCCAACCTCAAGCTCTGTCAGCATCTTGGTGTTGAGCTCGGCGTCGAACGAAATGACCGAAAACCATTCGGTCTTGGTCCATTGGCCGTCGGGACCATCGACTAGGCGGTCGGCCGCCACGGAGATGCGAAGGCCGCCCTTCTTGAGTTCGTCGATGCGGCCGATGCGGCCTTGAGCGGTGAAGCGGTACATTTTCTCTTCCTCATGATGCCGGAGCGCTCCGGCTGGCGCCGCGGGGCCTTCCCGCGATGGGAAGCGGCGCGCATGAGGGGATGAGGTCGCGTGCAAGGGGTCGCGGGCAGCGTGACCGGAGGCTTGCCCCTTGCAGAAGGCCGCCCTCATGCGAAGAGCACACCAAGGAGCGGAAGGTCTTGTGGCGATGGACGCGTGCGCGGTGTGAGGAGAGAGCACAGCGCGAACCGCTCAAGGCCGTTCGTGTAATTCGCCCAACGGAAGGAGTCGGACCTCCGCGCTGGGCGATGTCGCCTCTACTCGGCGGCGATCCCTTCCGTCGGCGACTGGACCGAGACCGAGTGCGTCCGTAACGGCTCAGGAAGCCACGTCGAACCTTTGAAGATGCGCTTCGTGCGCGAGACCAGTTCGGCCTTGGACGCTTTCTCGAGTTTCGGCAACACGAGGCCGGGCTTATGCTCGCGTATCGCATCCAGGATCAATTCGCGTTTGACGTGGCTGAAATACGAATCCGCTGAAGCACTCCACCAACGGCTCATGTCGAGTCCGACCGCTTCCGTGAACAGATCACCGATCCGGGCCTGTGCTTCATGGCCGGACATTCGCGTATCCGCTCGGAGATCAAGACCCGGCACGATCAGCACGGCCAAGAGTTCAAGCAAGGTCTGCTGCTCTGCCTCACTGACGAAGCGCCAGAGGGCTTCGCGCTCGGCGGGAAGCCGGTCCCGCCACGAGTTGGCAACCGCTTCGTAGGCATCGGGCGCCTTGCTCTCGCTGCGTGTAATCGAGCGTGCGACATCTTCCTCCTCGACATGGATATCGAGGGGAGACGCACTGAAGTCGCCCACGAACCGCTCCGCCAGCGTGAAGACGAGGATCCGTAGTGCGGCCTCCGGCCGTTCTACGAGTTCAGCGCGCAACGCCAGCGTCTTGTGCGCCTGCAACTCGTCAACCAGCTTGGCGGAGAGCCGCGTGGCGGGCGGCGGTACGCCCGTTTGGCCATCTTCGGCGTCCTCGTCCTGTGGGGCGTCGGTGCGCTCCGCCCTGCGACGCAGCATTTTGAACGCCTTGACGTCCTCATCACGCACCAGTCCGCGCTCGACTTTCGGAACGCCGTCACGGGTCAGTGTGACGACGGCGCCTGCCAACTTTAGTTCTTCCGTTGGCCAGGTGGTGGGCGCCAGCGCGTCGATGTCCGCCTCGATCGTATCGATCTCGGCCGCGTCATCGGCTTCGTCCAGTTTGGCGTAGAGCCGTTCCAGCCGTGCTTGCTCCTTCTTGGTGAGCGTGCGGCGTTCTTCGCGCACGCGCATTGGAAAGCGTTGCCACGCGATCTCGTCGATGGCGATCTCAACCCAGGCCCAGCCTTCGCCTCGAATCTGCTCAGCGACAGACCGAAGTTTGGTTTCCGCTAGTCGGGTGAGGAGATCGCGGTCTGTGAGCCAAAGCGTCGTGTCGCCGTTTTCCTCCGCGAACAGGTCTGACGTCACGCCGCCGCCTTCTGCCTTGTAGGCGTCCACGCCGACAAAGCGCGCGAGCTTGTCGGTGTCTGGCACATGCGCCTGCGTGATCTGCGCGCGTAGCCGTTCAGGCGTACGCGCCCATTCGGGTGCGTCGAAGAACGCAGCGTCCTGGCGCGCATGGTCGTCGGTAAGAGCGAGCGCTGCGAGCTGATCGAGCGTCGCAGCCTCCTTCTTTAGCGCGTCGATGAGACGCGGGGAGACCCGAGCGAGTTTCAGACGGCGAGCGACATGCTGGGTTGAAACGCCGAAACGCGCGGCGACGGTTTCTGGTCCTTCGCCGCTGTCGATGTGCCGCTTGTAGGCTTCCAGCTCTTCCCACGGCAGGAGATCGCATCGGCTAACGTTCTCAGCCAGAGAAAGCTCAGCCGCGTTGTCGTCGCCGGAGATAACGCGACAGGGGATTGGTGCATTCTTCTCGATATCGCCAGCCTTCGCGAGCAGGCGCAGCGCGCGTAGACGCCTGCCGCCTGCAATAACCCCGAATTTGCCGTTGCCGATGTCCTTCACGACGATCGACTGCAGAAGGCCGATCGCCTTCACGCTCGCGGCCAATTCGGCGATTCCTTCTTTTCGATTTGAACGGCGAACATTGTCCTCGCTCTCAACAAGCTTGGTGAGCGGGATCATGATCATGTCGGTCATGGACGATTACTCCAGTCGCCCGTACGCGACCATCGCGCCGGGCGGGAGTTCGCCCGCACGGCCGACGCCGAGGTCAAGGCCGCAAGCGCCTTGACCTCATGTAGGCGGCGGTCGTGCGATTATCGCCACCGGCGCAATAGCTCTCGACTCGCCAAACCTGTAATTTCCCACTGCCGATCCCTTCTGCGATAAAATGATCTTCCGAGACTGTGTTGTGTTCGCCGCCGCTCAAGCCCCCCAATTGGATTGGTGGCGCAGATTTTATCAGCGCCGTGCGTGTGATAGCGGATCGAACGACCAATTGCGTCGAGGCTAAGCCAATGCGCTCTTTGTTGCGACCACGATGGGATTGCGCGTGAGTGCCAAAAAATGGGCGTCCACAGAGGTGTCGAATTCATCACGTTGGCCAGTTATAGCTTGCGCAAGCAAGGATCCGATTGCGGGCGCCAGCTTAAATCCATGCCCGCTGCAGCCGCTCGCAGTGTAAAGCCCCTTTATCGCCGTTTCTCCAACAACCGGGTGAACATCTCGTCGATTGATCGTGTACAATCCACTGTAGCCGCGAATTTGGCCGACGTAGTCAAAGCCAGGCACGCGATGCTGAAGGGCGTGCAGCTTAGTGCGTACGAACTCATCATCGACGTAAGTCGCAAAGTGATCGGGATCGGTAACGACCTCCAATTCGTCTGCTTCAAGAACCGAGCCTACGATGAGTTGTTGTCCTTGGTTCTGAGTTCGAAAATAGATTCCCGCCGCAAGATCGACGCAAACAGGAATGTGGCCCTTGATGCTGGCTGACCGATCCGCGTGTACGATCTGTATGCGCGTAGGGGTTAGCGGCCAACCCGACGCGACACCGGCTCGTTCCAGAATAGAGTTACACCATGGACCGGCAGCGTTGACTACGTACTCACACGATATAGCGGTCCCGTCGGCCAAACCGACACCTTTGACTGCGCTGTTAGCAACAACGACATCAACAACCGGCGCTCGAAATCGGACCTCAATTCCCATACGACGCGCTGCATCGATTAGGTCCCCGAGCGCGTACGAAGGATCGACATGGCCCCCATCGACCTCAAGAAGGTGTTGCCCATCGCTAACACACTTGTGCCCTTGGGGCGCCTCTAGGTCCGGCGCTAGAATACAGGTGTTAAGGGCAGGATAGCGCTCTCTCACGTCTCGATCGCTGAGCCGCTCCACGCGGACGCCAAGTGCGGTTAACCGTGAGACCTCTTCCGAGACGGTGTGGTCATCTAAGGCGAGCCACAACACACCGTCATTGTTGAACGACGCCGTGGTCTGATCAGCTCGAAGGAATTCACCCCAATTGCGATAGACGCGCGCGCCGTCCAAAGCCAGGCCCACCGTTTCCGGACGGCTGTAGCGGAAACGGCATATCGCCGACGAAGCGCCTGTGGAGCCTTCGCCAGGCCCGATTCCCTTGTCCACAACAACGATGCGAGCGGAGGACCGTCGCCGGATCTGAACCGCAGTGCAGAGGCCGATAATCCCGGCGCCTATCACGACTACGTTTGCTGTATCGGGCATCACGAGTCCTACCGATGCGCTGTCATATTCGCCGCTCGATCGGCATGTGCATAGAAAACCAACTGACTACTCGCGTCACATAGTCAAAAGTTGTTGGCATTCTGCGAGGGCCGTGTCCCTCCAGCGGGTAAGTCACAAGAACTGAGTCTACGTCGTGGCGCAGCAGCGCGTGATGAAACTCTATGGCCTGGCCCGGAGGCGTATTCTTATCTAATGCGCCGCAAATCGTGAGCGTTGGCGCGCTAGCATTTTCGGCAAAGTGAATGGGACTGCGCGTGAAGTATTTTCCATTCGGATTGTCAATGTCATCGGCGAGAAACATCTCGCAGAAATGACCTATGTGGCAGGTTAGATGCTCACTTACCCAATTGGTGACGGGAACCACGGGCACGGCAGCAGCGAACAGGTCGCTTTGCGTGATCAGCCATGCGGACATGAACCCGCCATAGCTTCCACCCGTCACACCGATACGCGCGGGATCGGCGATGCCTTTCGCAATCAGCGCCTCAACGCCAGATGTGAAGTCGAGCGTGTCCGCGCCGCCCATATCCCCAAAAACATGGCGGGCAAACTCCTGGCCTCGACCAGATGAACCTCGGGGGTTCACCAACAGAACGGCAAACCCTTCCGCGAGCAGGCTTTGATCCAGTATCGATTTCCCGATATATCGCGGGCGATAGAACCAAACCGGTCCTCCGTGTATCTCCACCACCAAGGGATGCGGCCCCGAGCCCTTGGGCCTAAGCAACCATCCGCAAATCTCCATCCCGTCCGGCGCACTCCAGCGCACAGCTTCGGCCGAGCCCAGCTCACTCAGCGCTGTCGCGGTGACTGGCTCGACAATAGTCAACACCTCTTCCTGAACATCCCCGATGACTCGGAGCACCGTCGGCGGCGTAAACCAACCCTCTCGCATTAGCACGACGGCATCGCGCTGGGGGCCACAACCAGCTGCCTCGGCAAAACGCACGCCCGATGGCGTTTCCGTTTCTGAACTCCATAGTTCGGCTGGGGTGTTTGAGGCCGTATCATAGATCAAAACTAGGTTGGCGAACGCGCGCGCGCCGGTGATCAAAACCGTTCGGTCGTCGCGCCACGCGGTCGATACCGCATCACATTGTCCAGTGTTGGCGACCGTCACCTCACCCGATTGAGCTGAAAGGATCAGAAGTTGCCCGGCGACGATGGTGCGATCGCTGCAGACAGCCTCGACCACGGCAAGATTGTTTCCGGAGGGCGAGGCCGAAAGCCATCCGAGCTGATCTCGCGGCGTGTATAAGACGCGCGCGGCGTCGCCGTCGATCGAAAATGATCGAACGTTTGCGGAGTACCACGCCTCTTCGCCAGCATTGTCAGAGCAGACCCCTGCAATCACATTTGGGCCCAGCCAAACGGCTTCCCACACGTTGACGCCTTGTGGAGAAACCCGTCGCGCTCGGTCGGCTTCGACATCGTATACCCAGGCACTTCGCCCACTATCGAGCGCAATACGCTCCTCGACCTCGGGCAACCATGCAGGTTTGTCTTTTTCAGACTGCTTCAGCGCGAAACCGCCTTGTGCACCGGCAAGGTCGACGCCGTAGCCGGCAACACCGAGTAATATTTGTCGGCCATCGGGCGACCAGTGATGATATTCGATCCAACCTTCTAGACCAACGGTGTCACGGGTCTTTCCGCTCTCCATATCCAAGATGCGCAAGCGGTAAATGAACGCATTCTCTCGATCAGAGAGAAAGGCCAATTGAGTCCCGTCCGGCGACCATCGCGGCAAACGATCGGAGTTCGATCCACCTTCAACGAGATCAATCTTGCCTGTTTCAAGTTCGATCAGCGCAATCCTTGTGGTCGGCATCCCCTCCAGCGCGTCACAGACCGTCGCCGACGCAGCCAATGTTTTTCCATCCGGGGAGCAGGCCAAATCGGCCAGGTCCGCAACTGCTCCCTCGCCAGGCCGAAGCCAATTTTTATAGCGTTCTGCGACGGCCTGAAACATGGCCGTGTCACGAATGTCCGCCTTCACATATTGCGCGCGGTGGTGGTTCATTCCCCGGCCTCGACTCTAATGGTTACGGGAAGCGGGTTCGTCAGCATGCCTCTGGGCGGGCGTGCGTCCGATAGGAGTGATTGGTGCAGGGCTTGCAATGCCTGCAGACCCTCGGTGACTTCGCCGAACACGGCGAAACCGGCTCCGTCCGGCGACCTCGCTCCACCTTCGTCCAGGCTCGGCTCGTCTCGCATGCAGACAAAGAAATCTCCAAAGGCCGTACCGATCGGACCGCGCGCAAGCGACACCGCTCCGGCTCGATGCCTAAGCCCAGTGGTGCTGGTAGGCTCATGTTGAATCTTCGGGATCGCTGCTCCTTCGGCGTCGCTTAGCAAGTCAGCTACGCCGACCTGCAAGACTTCTATGGGGGGAAGTTCGGACGCCTCGCCTCCCGAACGCGTCGCGCGATAGATGCGTGCTCTGGAACACAGCGTCGTCTCAATGGCCGAGAGGAATCCATTGACGCTCGCGAGGGCACGATCTGCTCGCAAAGCGATCACTGCTCGACCACCCTCCCAAATCAGCTCGACATTCATGACGTGGCTCCGCTTCGCGCCGCCATCGCTGCGGCAAGGCGCGGCTTCCACAAATCGATGTCCGTTGCGATGGACACATTCGTCGGCGGTGTTTCGTTGAGGAGATGTCGGACGAAATAGTCGAACCTTCTTCGTTCCGCAATGCCGGGCACTTCATGAGCTACATTCGGCATCACAAACAAGTCGTAGTCCTTGTTGTGTTCAATGAGCGACTGCAGAAGCTGAAACAGACCGGCCGGGTGGCAGCCGCTATCAAGCAGTCCGTGAATGAACAGAATTTTCCCGCGCAAGCCCGCGGCATACGTGCTCGCGGCCTGGGCAGAAAACTGCTCAACGGATTGTGCACCCTGATATCGTTCACCCCAGCTATGCCAAAAGAGACGTTGGTCGTAGTTACCGCTGCAAGCAACCGCGACCTTGAAAACGTCAGGCCGACGAAATGCGGCAAGCGCTGCACCGTATCCGCCGCCGGAAAATCCAGTCACGCCGACCCGGTTCAGGTCAATCCATGGGTGCTGTCGGGCAAGTTGATTTAGCGCTGCGACGTGATCATCCACATCCGAGGCGCGCTCCAGCGCACCAAACGAGTGCTCTCGAAACTTGCGATCCCGATAGGCGGAGCCCCGGCCGTCTATGACCGTGACCGCAAAACCGAGTCTAGACAGTGCGGCGGGTACGGCAAAAATGAAGTCCGAGAACGGGTCCGCAAACGCCGATTTCGGTACGAACGAAAGCTGTGGGCCGCCGTAAATGTAGTCGATGATTGGGGTCCGTTCGCTTAGCAGCGCAGGCGGCGGTTTGAACAACAGCCCAAAGATTGGCGTCTGGCCGTCAGCCGCCACTGCCTCAAAGGGTATTGGCCATTCCCAATCTTGTGCAAGATGCTTCGGCGTTGCGCGCTCGACTTCTGCGATAACCTCACCACAACGAGATCGAATTACAGTTCGTGGAAAGGCGCCGATTTTCGCCACTGTCTCAATCAATCGATCACCTCGTGGCGACACGCCGGAGATATCCCGGTTGTCACCTCCGCTGATGGCAAGAACCAGCAATGCGTAATCGTCATGCGACCAAATGATGTGATCGTTGTCGTCATCGCACAGTGGCCGGATGACGCCATAATCCAGCGATGCGACACAAGGCGTTCTTAGGTAAGGGTCCAAACCATCTTTGAGTCCTGCCGCCAGCAGCAATACGTCGCGCCTAGCCTCATCGACCGAAAGCACGGAGCGAACTCGCCAATCCCCCTCGGTGACCTGTCGCTTCAATCGGCCCGACTTCAAATCGTAGAGATAGAGATGTCCATTACCTGACCGCTCCGAATACCAGAGAAGTTCCTCGGTTGCGGGCAAAAACCTAGCAAGTGTCGGCCCGTACACATCGACTGAAAGCTCGAGGTAGCTGACGCTCTCCTCAGTGAAGACGCTTCTCGCCGCGCCCGAAGAACCATTGACCTCAATGATCTCGACGGATTTCTCGCCTCGCTCAATGTCAGCGACGTAGATTCGCTCGCCGTCCGCCGACCACCATGCCAGTCCTGCACTGAAAGGCGTGTCATACATTCGCACGGCGTGTAGAGGCGGGCGCTCTACGCGCTTGACTATCCCGGAATCAGCCTCGATGAGCAGCAATTCATAACGCGTGACGTGTTCGTCGCCCGGAAGCGCGGTGGGGATGTCGATGCTGAGTGGCCGACCGCCGGCCTCCTGACCGGAATAAAAAACCACAGGCCAGGTGCGCACGCTGCGATCATCGGTGCGGATCGTCAGTAGCCTGCGTGAGCAAGGAGACCAGATCGCTTCTGGTGGAGAAGGTGGCGCTGGGACGGCACGGTAGGCCGCTGGCTTTGCGCCGTACGAGTGCAAAAGCGATCCGTCCTGAGTGACCGGCCTCTTTTTGCCAGTCGCAAGATCAATTATGACAAGATTATCCGCCTCGCGGAACACGGCTAGACGCCGGTCGGGCGAAACGAGCCAATGTGATCGCGCGTTTTCTGGTTTCGCTTCTTCGACAACGCCGCGCTCTTCGATGTATTGAAATCGCCGTCCGTATGCTTCGAACCAAACCGTTAGGGGCGCAAGGGTTACGCGCGCGCCTGGCAGCGACCCGCACAACCCTTCCGCAGCTTCTAAACCCACCAAACCTGCAAAAGCCGACATCACGTCGGCCAGGGTGATGCACGCTAGCTCAGCACCATCTTCGCCGTTGACGATTCGGTACTCCGCCCCGGCTACGCCGGCTCGCTCGTACCAAAACGCTCCAGTGTCACTGATCCAACGCGGAAAAATGTGGCCGTTTACGACGAGCGCTTGGTGTTGCCATTGCAGAAAGCGTTCAGCTTCTGCGTACCGAGCCCGCATGTCGGGCGCGGCCTGAAGGTGCGCGACGTTAGACAACGCATTAGCCCCGGAAAGGTGTCTGATGTGGGACTATACGATCATATAGCACCTGTTTGTCAACGCCTGGTAACGTCGTCCGTCAAACCTAGACAGTTGATGAACCGGACGTGTAGCTCAGCCAATTCGGAGATCGTGTCAGCGCTAGTTAGGTCCACACCGAGCATTCGTTCGAACAAAGGGCGAAACGCAAAAGGGCCGAGTTGCATCGAGAACAGGATCATCATCAAGCTGGACCAATTCGGATGTGACTTGCCTGGTTCGATCAGGGCTTTGGCAGTTTGCTCGAAGGCGCTGAAGACTTCTTCGACAAAGTGATCGCTGGTGTGATGCACGTCGAAAAGAGCGCGCCGGATGAAGTCGGTAAGCTCATGATTTTGGCTGAGAAGCCCGGACCGCTCAGGGAGCGCGTCGACAAGCCGACCCTCGGCCAAAAGGGCACTATGTGTGTTCATAATCTTGCGGAGTTCTGACAGCACATGGTGCTCGACCGCCCGCAGCAGGTCTTCTTTTGAGCCGAAATGGAAGCGGATCAAACCGCGAGAGACTCCCGCCGTATCCGCGATATCTCCAATCGAAGCAGCCTCATAGCCCAGCCGCGCAAAGAGGTTGAGTGCTGCTTTAAGCAGCCTGGCCTTCCCATCGTCCCCTACTGGCAACTCCGAGCCGCCCGCACGAATCTGATCGCTGGAGTTTCCGACTCCCATTGACAGCGCGTCCTCTCTAGGCGCTATATGATCGTATAGTGCGCGGTAACAAGCGCTAGTATTCTTCGGGAGGGCTGCAATGGCAACGACAATGAAATGGATGCTGGGCCTGGCCGTCTCGAGCGCAGCCATGAGCTTTTCCTCGGGAACCTGGGCACAGGTAGAAGCTGGCACCGCAGCTCAAGCCATTCAAAATGATGAGGAAATTGTCGTTACCGCGGAACGGCGCGAAATGCGTCTTCAAGACGTTCCCGCGTCGGTTTCTGTAATTGATCCGCAGGCATTGTCGTCGCAGGGCCTAAATCAGCTCCAGGACATCGCTTCTCGAACGCCCGGTCTGGAGGTGAGCAGTCTGGGAGGCGCAGGGCGTCAGCAAATCACCCTCCGCGGCATTACTACTGGCAACGACATTAGTCCTACGGTCGCGATCTACCTGGACGATGTGCCGTATGGTTCAAGCGTGCCGACTGGCGGCTCGGCGCAACTCGCTCTTGAACTTGGCTCCTTTGACCTAGATCGGATCGAGGTTCTTCGGGGGCCGCAAGGCACGCTGTACGGCGCAGGCGCGTTCGGCGGGCTGCTCAAGTATGTGCTTGAGGCGCCCCGCCTCAACGAAGCTTCCGGCAGACTGCAAGCAGAGGGCGCGCAAATCGATGAAGGCGGAACACTGTTCGGCGTGCGTGCGGCGGCCAATCTTCCCCTAGTCGAAGATGTTTTTGCCCTTCGCTTTACGGGCGCGTTCAATCAATCTCCGGGATACGTCGACAACGTCGTCAGTGGCGAAGAAGATGTCGATAGCAGCGACACGAGCGTGGCGCGGGTGTCATTGCTCACGCAAGTTAGCGATCGGCTGACGCTCAGAGCGTCCGTGTTTGGGCAAGACATTGATCGAGATGGTTCTTCTTTAGTTGACTACAATCGTGTCACTGGACAGCCGAATTCTGGCGACCTGACCCAAGCCCGTTTGCTAGACGAACCGTTTTCTCAGCAGTATCGCCTTTACTCTGCAGGCGCTGATTTAGATTTAGGATTCGCCACCGCCTCGGGAACCATCGGCCGTCAGACGATCGACACGCAGTTTTTTACCGACGCAAGCCCGCTTTACGTGCCTTTCCTCGGAGGACTCTTGGCGTCCCTCGGCAGTCCAGTGGACGCTATAGGGGTGCCAGGCTTCTACGAGACAGAGAAAACTACAGCCGAGTTTCGTCTCGTATCACCTGAAGATCAGGGCATAGCTTGGATTGCCGGCCTGTTCTTCGCTGACGAGGGCAATACGAACTTTCAACAACTTGTCGGCTTCAATGGCGGGGTTCAGCAGGCCATTGACATTGGAACGTTTCAATTGGACGCAGACTTCCAGGAAGTTGCTGTCTATGGCAACGCAACGCTACGACTTTCCCCGAGTTTCGATGTTACCGCGGGGCTGAGGTTCAGTGACTACGAACAAACATACACCCAGTTCGGAAGTGGATTGTTGGCAGCAAGCAACCCAGGGTCCACAGCATCGGACAATGCGGCCACGTACTTGGCTACGGCTCGCTATCGCCCAAGCGACGACACCATGTTCTACCTCCGCGCCGCGAGCGGATTCCGTCCCGGTGGACCGAACCTGATTGCCCTTGATCCAATAACCGGCGATCCCGTTGGCGATCCTACGTATGACTCCGATAGTCTTTGGAATTACGAAGCCGGCGTGAAGACGCAGCTCAGCCCAGAGTTCGACATCGAAGCTGCGATTTTTCAAGTTGATTGGCAGGACATTCAATTGTTGAGGTCAGTCAGTGGAGTCACGCAACTGACCAACGGGGGCGGAGCGCAGACTAAAGGTGTTGAACTCACCGCGAGGTATCGACCAACCGAGGCCCTGACATTTTCAGGCGTCGCTACTTATCAGGATGCGCGCCTGACCGACGCAGTACCAGAACTCGGTGCCGCGGAAGACGAGCGTTTGCCTCACGTGCCCCGCTTCTCAGCGGTCCTGTCTGTCGATCATGCCAGCGCCATCGGAAATGGCATCGAATTGCGAGCGGGCGCGAGCGTTCGCTACGTAGGTGAGCGCTTCGCGTCATTCGACGGTTCGGCAACAGCTCCTCAGTACCAACTGCCAAGCTACACAACCGTTGACCTGAGAATTGGGCTCGGTTTCGCGGAGTGGGATTTGTCTCTGTATGGTCGAAACGTCACTGATGAACGCGCACAATTGTCTGCTGACATGACGCTTGCGGCAGCCGGCGGGCCTGCTCGTGTCGCTGTTGCACAACCTCGAACGTTTGGGATCGTCGCTTCACGAGCATTTTAGATCCGGTTGTTTTGTGTCGTCGCCAATCAAGACTGAGGGCGACGACGCAAACTCGTCTGAACCCGCACATGGCACGCACAAGTGGGGATCCGCGACAATTAGCTGACTAAGCATCGACTAACGGGGCATTCATCAGGCTAGGCGGCTCGCCAGCATGCGTAGATCGACTAAATCAGCCTTGGTCCGCACCAAGAGGTTTGACGAAATTGACGCCAACCTCATCAGCCAATTGCAAGCGAACGCGCGACTTTCCTGCAGAACTCTCGCCAAGCGCGTTGGCCTTTCGAGCAGCGCGGTCTGGGACAGAATTAAGCGATTGGAGAGCAGTGGTCTGATCCTGGGGTAGGCGAGGCGCGAATGCGCCGATTCTGCACTCTGTGCCTCCGCTGCCGGACATTGACCGAGCTAATCTACGAAATGCCGGACATTGTGCGGCTTTAGCTCGGCCTGACGTTTGCGTCCCGTTGCTCGCGGATGGTCTGCGAGCAATCCGCGCTTTGCGGGGGTCGATGATGTCCGGAGCGATGCCGCCGAACAGACAGAGACGCGACAAATATTTTGTCCTCGTTGTTTTGACCCTGTCCGTTTTGGCGTCAGGGTCGATTGGCACGCAATTTGTCGCTGCGGTCTTCGACTATCAGCGTCGGGTGCGCGTGTCACGCTCACGACCGCGCATGATTGGACCGACGTGGTCCCACTCGGCTTTCTAGAAGCGTCGGCCAAGCCATCGGGCAAGCGAAAGGCGCCGTCTGCGGGGCAGGGCGACCTCTTTGCGCAGCCTGGTCCCAAGCTCTCTGACCTGGCGCTCGCGGGCTTCCGCACCTCTGACGGCGCGCGCATGGCGCCGCCGCCAAATCCCCCGCCAAGCCCGCCACCCGCTGCGTCGCTCGACGCAAGTCCGGCGCGCAAACCGCGCTGGACGGGAGTGTAATTCCATGAACCTGACCGGCATCCGCACCTATCTCGAACCCGACCTCGCGCGTGAGGTGTCGCGCGCGGCGCGCGCGCAAGGACGGTCGGAATCGAGTCTTATCGCTGAAGTCCTGCGCGCGCGTTTCGCGGCGGACTCTCCCGGCGCAGCCGCTACGTCAGCCGAGGCGCAGAAGCGCCAGCTCAACCGCTTGGAGACACGGTTCGACAAGCTGCAGCGAGACCAAGCGCTGATGAAGGAGAGCCTGTTCGTCTTCGTCCGCGTGTGGCTCGAACACAACCCGCCCATCGACGATGCGATCGTAGAGAGCATCGCCGCGAGTGCGGAAGCTCGCTTCGAGCGTTTCCTCGATCTCGTCGCGCAAGGCTTGTCGCCCGGCCGCTCGATCGCCAATGGCGATGCGGCGATTGAAGGCAATGGCCATGACGAGCGGACGGCGGAGATCACGTCGTGACCGCCGCGCACGCCATCGGTTCTTCGCGGCGCCGTTCGGCGCTGGTGCACGCCTTGGGCGCGACGATTGCCGACGCGCTCGCCGCGCCGGACGTGGTTGAGGCGCTGGTCAACGCGGACGGACAAGTTTGGCTTGATCGCGTTGGTGTTGGTCTGGTGCTGACTGAACACCGCATCAGCGCGCCTGATCGTGAGACTGCCATCCGGCTGCTTGCACATGAAGCTGGCGAAACGGTGGGCGAAGATCGCCCCGCGCTAGCGACCATTCTGCCGGACTCGGCGGCGCGTGTTCAAGCGCTGTTGCCGCCGCTGGTGGAAGCGCCGGTTCTCGCGATCCGTAAGCGGCCGGCTTTCATCTACACGCTTGCTGACTATGTACGCGACGGCGTTGCCACGCCCGCGCAAGCGGCGATGCTTTCCGAAGCCGTCGCGGCGCAACGCAACATCGTGGTCGCCGGCGGTACAGGCTCGGGCAAGACAACGCTGCTCAACGCATTGCTTGCTGAGCCGGCGTTCGCGGCATCACGCGTGGTGATCCTCGAAGATACAGCCGAGCTTCAGATCGCCAGCGCCAACGCTGTGCAGCTTCTGACCAAGCGCACCGATCCGCCTGTCACCATGCGCGATCTTGTGCAGATGACGTTGCGCCTCCGACCCGATCGCATCGTCGTCGGCGAAGTGCGCGATGGCGCAGCACTCGAAGTGCTCAAAGCCTGGAACACTGGCCATCCCGGTGGGCTGCTCACCTTACACGCCAATTCAGCCACCGACGCGCTCGCGCGGCTCGAAGATCTCTGCATGGAGGCCGTGGCCGCGCCGCCTAAGCGGCTGATTCAGGCGGCCGTCGATCTCATCGTCTTCATCGCGCGCAGCGGGGGCAAGCGCGCGATCCAGCACATCGTCAGCCCCAAGCATCAAGGAGAGCAATAATGAAGAAGACCAATCTCGCGATCGTCGGGGGCGTTGCGCTCGCAGCGTTCGCCTTCGCCGCGCCGGCCTATGCGTCGGGTTCTGGCATGCCCTGGGAAGGGCCGCTGCAGCAAATCCTGGATTCCATCACCGGCCCGGTGGCGCGCGCGGTCGGTGTCATCGCCATCGTCATGGCCGGCTTCACCATCGCCTTCTCAGACGGCGGCTCAGGCGTGCGCAAGCTCGCATGGGCAGGTCTTGGTTTGGCGTGCGTGTTCGCGGCGGCGACCTGGGGTCTTGAGCTGTTCGGCTTTGCCGGCGGCGCAGTCCTCTAAAGGTCAATCGCGATGGATGATCTACCGGAAGGCTATTCAGCGCCGCTGCGCACGTCGCTCACACGACCCATTCTTATGGGCGGCGTGCCGCGCGGGTTTGCGATTCTGAATGCAACGACCTGCGCGGCCATCGCGCTCGGCCTGCAACAGCCTTTCATTGGCATCCCGCTTTGGATCGTTCTGCAAGGCGCTGCGGCGTGGGCGGCGTCGCGCGATCCCTGGTTCATGGACACGTGGCGGCGCCATCTCGCCAAGCCTCATTACTTCGCGGTGTAAGCATGATCGATCTTCGACCCTACAAGCGGCCCGGTGCGCGTCTTACGGATTATCTGCCGTGGGCGGGGCTGATCGCACCCGGAATTGTCCTGAACAAGGACGGCGCGTTTCAGCGCTCGCTGGAATTCCGCGGACCGGATTTGGACTCGTCCACGCCATCCGAGCTGATGGGCGTCACTGCGCGCCTCAACAATGCGTTTCGCCGCTTCGGCTCCAATTGGTGCTTGCATGTGGAAGCGCGGCGCGCGTGCGCACCCGGCTATCCCGACAGTGTTTGGCCCGACGCTGTGTCCTGGCTCATCGACGAAGAGCGCCGCCAGGTGTTCGAGACCGCCGGCGCACGTTTCGAGAGCCGCTACTTTCTGACCTTCGCTTGGCTTCCACCTGCGGAGCGCCAGGGCAAGCTGGAGAACGTTCTCTTCGAGGGCGGCGAACGCCCCGCGGGCGGTGTCGATTATCAGCTTCACCTCGACAGCTTCGTCGAGCGTACCGACCAGCTGATGGCGCTCTTGGAGACCATGATGCCTCTGGCGCGCTGGCTCTCCGACGAAGGGACGCTGACCTATCTGCATGATTGCATTTCGGACCGGCCGCATCGCGTCGCGGTCCCGGCGACGCCGTTTCATCTTGATGCGCTGTTGCCGGACGCCGCCCTGATCGGCGGCCTTGCCCCTAAACTCGGCGCCAAGCATTTGCGCGTCATTTCGGTACGCAGTTTCCTGACCGAAACCGAACCGGGTTTGCTGGACGCGCTCAACCGCTTGCCGATCTCGTATCGCTGGGTGACGCGCTTCTTGCCGCTCGATCGGGAGGAGGCGCGCAAGGAGCTGGAGAAGATCAGGAAGCGCTGGTTCTCGCAGCGCGTGGGCTTGGGCGCCATGTTGCGCGCGGCCTTGTTCAAAGATGAGCCGGTTCTGCACGATAACGCCGCGGCCAATCATGCGGCGGACGCTGACGCGGCTTTGCAGGAATTGGGCGCCGACGCGATCGGCGCCGGCTACGCGACACTCACTATCACCGTCGCGGACGAAGACGAGAACGCCGCCGACGAAGCAGTTCGGCAAATTCAGCAAGTCGCTGACGGCCTCGGCTTCGTGACACAGGTGGAAACGGTCAACGCCATTGAAGCCTGGCTAGGTTCGCTGCCGGGCTCGGCGTACGCGGACGTGCGCCGGCCAATTCTGCTGACGCCGTCACTAGCGCATCTCTTACCAACAAGTGCGGTGTGGGCTGGGCCGGAGCGCAACGCGCATTTGGGTGGCCCGCCGCTCATGTTGACGGCGACAGATGGCGCGACGCCATTCAGGCTCGATCTCCACGCCGGCGACGTCGGGCACACGATGATCGTGGGCCCAACCGGCGCCGGCAAGTCGGTGCTGCTCGCGACACTCATCGCGCAATGGCGGCGCTACGCGAACGCGCAAGTCTATCTGTTCGACAAGGGACGCTCCGCACGCGCCGCCATTCTCGGGATGGGCGGCGACTTCTTCGACCTGGGCGAAGACGGCGCGCTAGGCTTGCAGCCCTTGGAACGCATCGATGACGTGAGCGAGCGTGCCTGGGCGCTCGATTGGATCGCCGGCTTGATCGCGGCGGCCAACGTTGCGGTGACGCCCGACCTGCGCGCCGAATTATGGCGTGCGCTCGAAATCCTGGGTCAGCGCCCTCAAGAGGATCGCACGCTCACACTATATATGGCGCTGGTGCAGGACGCCTCGGTTCGCGCCGCGCTCCAGCCCTTCACGCACGCCGGACCGCACGGTCGTCTGCTCGACCACGACACGACTTCGCTCGGCTATGGCGCCGTCCAAGCCTTCGAGATGGACGACCTCATGCGCCGGCCGCAAGCCGCGGGCGCGGTGCTCTCGGCGCTCTTCCATGTGCTGGAGCGACGCTTCGATGGCAGCCCGACTTTGCTGGTGCTCGATGAAGCCTGGCTCTTTCTGAAGGACGCTTTCTTCGCGGCGCAGGTGCAGGATTGGCTGAAGACGCTGCGGAAGAAGAATGTCGCTGTTGTCTTCGCCAGTCAGGAACTGGCCGACGTGGAGGCGAGCCCGATCGCGTCTACCATCATCGAGGCATGCCTCACGCGTATCTTCCTGCCCAATGACCGCGCCCGCGAACCGCGTTCGCGCGCCTTCTATGAACGCCTCGGTTTGAACGGTCGCCAGATCGCGCTGATCGCCAATGCCACGCCAAAGCGAGATTATTATCTCGTTGCGCGTGATGGCTGCCGGCTGTTCGAACTTGGTCTCGGACCCGCAACGCTGGCCTTCGTCGGCGCGTCGCGGCCGGAAGATCATACGCTCATGGACCGCGTGCTCGCCGACGCTGGCGAGAAAGGCTTCGCCGCCGCTTGGCTTGAGGCGCATGGCCTTCGCGACGCAGCGCGTGCGGTGAGGCGTTTTGAGTCACAAGCCAATCCGCAATCCGTGACAGCGCAGGCCGACCTGGTCGCCGCAGAATAGGGGGAGACACCATGTACCGAAGGGCTTCTAAACTGATGGCGACCGCCGCAATCGCGGCCATCCTGATGGCAACGCCCGCGAGCGCGCAGCGCATCGTCTATGATCCGACCAATTACGCGCAGAACCTTCTCTCGGCGACGCGGGCGCTCGAACAAATTCGGAATCAAATTCGTCAGATCGACCAAGCCACAGCAATGCTGCGGCAAAACCCGCTCCAGCTTTCGCCAGAATTGTCGCAATCAATCTCCGAGGCGCGCGCGCTGTTCGACGCCGCGCAAGGTCTGGCGTTCGAGGCGGGCCGCGTCGGCGAGGACATCCGCACGCTCTATCCCGAGACCTGGGAGAGCTTTGAGCTCGACGACGTTCTCGCCCAATCGGATCAATGGCTATCCCAAAGTCGCGCCAGCGTTGAACGCGCGATGGAGGCCGAAGCTCGCGCGGTGCAAGCCATCGAGCGAACCCAAGGCCGCATCGATCGCGCGCTCGCGTCCTCCTCTGATGCGGAAGGGCAGACGGGCGCGATCCAGGCGGGCAATCAATTGCTTGGCATTCAAGCCTCGCAGCTCGCGGAGATCCAGTCGCTGCTCGTGGCGCAAGGCCGCGCGCTGCAAACCGAGCGCATGGAGCGGATCGCGCGCGAGGAGCGCGCCCGCGAAGTGCAGCGCCGCGCATTCCCGACTCAAAGCACGGCGCCCGCGCCGGCGCGCTCGGCTTTTGAGGACTAACGGCAATGGATACGTCCAGCGTCAATTCGTTTCTGAGCCAGTTTCTGGCCGTCGCCGATTCAGGCTTTGGCCTCATTCAGGGCGACGTGAATTTCGTCCTGAACGCACTGATCGTGATCTCGATCGTGCTGACGGGGACGCAATGGGCGCTGGGAAATGACAATCCCGTCGCGCCGATGTTCAGGAAGGTGCTGTTCATCGGCTTCTTCGCCTTCCTCGTGAACAATTGGGACATGCTCTCGACCGTCATCCATCGGTCGGGCGCCATGCTCGGCTTGCAGGCCGGCGGCGGTTCGCTCTCGATGGCGGACCTGCACAATCCCGGCCGCATCGGCGGCATCGGCATCGAGCTCTTCGGCCGCACCGTCGCTCTGGCCGAAGGCATGAACCTGCTCTTCGATTTTATATCCCTGGTGACGATCTTCCTAGCGGGCGTGTTCGTGATGCTGGGCTTCTTCGTTCTCGCCTTGCAGATCTTCGTCGCGCTGATCGCGTTCAAGCTCGGTTCTCTCGCCGCCTTCGTTGCGCTCCCCTGGGGCGTGTTCAACGGCACCGCTTGGGTTGCGGAGCGCCCGCTAGGCTGGGTCGCGGGTTCGGCGGTGCGGCTCTTCGTGCTGGCGCTCATCGCCTCGGTGTCGATCACCTTTGTGGGCACGCTGCCGGCAACGCTCGTGCTCGATGATGGCGGCGCGCTCAACGTGCTGCTGTTTGGGCTCACTGTTCTGGCGCTGGCCTGGTTCGGTCCCTCGCTCGCAAGCGAAGTGGTGCAAGGCCAGCCGAACCTCTCTGGCTCTGATGCGATCCGCACCGGCGTTGGCGCAGGTTTCTCCACGGTCGGCGCAGGCTTCATTGCTTCTCAGGGCGCCAAGACGGCGTGGAATATGGGCGGCGCGCTTGTGGGCGGCGCCGGGCGCTTCATCGCCGGCAAGCGGCCCAGCCCGCGCGGCGGCGGATCAGGCGGCGGCGCATCCGGCGGCGGTCAACGCGCAGTCAATTACGCGGCGATGCAGCCGCGTCCTTCTCAAAACAATCCGAAGTCCAATGGGGGCAAATCATGACCTTCGCATTTCGTGCGCCAACCAAAACATTCGCGGCCGATCCGCCCGACACGCCTTACGCCCGTGCGCGCCAGGAATGGGATGCGCGCATGGGCTCGGCGGTGCTGTCAGCGCGCGCCTGGCGTTTGACAGCGTTCGCTGGTCTCGGCCTTGCGGCCGCACTCGGCGTCTCCTTGACACTCGTGGCGCTCAACCAACGCACCTTCGTCCATGTGGTGGAGGTTTCGCCCGAAGGGCAGGTGATGCAGGTTCGCGCCGCGGAGGGCCGGTGGTCGCCGACCAATGCGCAGATCGCGCACCATCTTGGCCGTTTCGTTCGGCTCGTCCGTTCATTGCCGACAGACGGCGTGGTGCTGCGTGAGAACTGGCTGGAGGCCTATCGCTTCCTGACGCCGCAGGCCGGCGCGCAGCTTTCCGAGATCGCGCGCCAGGACGATCCGTTTCTGTCGCTGGGGCGCGTCGGTCGCACCGTGCAGATCCGCTCCATCATGGCGCGTTCGGGAAACACCTGGGAAGTGACCTGGGTGGAGCGCGCCACCAATGCCACGGGCACAAGCGATGGCGAAATCTATTCCGGCGTCTTCACCGTCACCACGCGGGCGCCGCGCACGGCCGATGAAGTTGCCGCCAATCCGCTTGGACTTCTGATTTCCGATTTCAGCTGGTCACGCGAATCTGGGAGCCCTCGAACATGAAACGCCTTCTCGTCCTCTTGCTCGCATCGAGTGCGCTGGCCGCATGCGCCACCACCGATATCGCGCCAGTCGCCGAAGGCGACGGCGTCGAAACCGGAGAGGCGGAGCTGCGCGGCATGCTCGAGGTTGCGACGCCCATACCGCTGCCCGAGCCGCCGCGCCAGCGCCGCGGCCGCGAAGCGCCGCCCTTGCAAGTTTTGGCCGAGGCCAACACCGCAGCGCGCCAGCGGCCGACGCGCGACGCCTTCAATCAGGCGCGTCACGTCTTCACGTATGAGCCTGGCGCGATCTTCGAGCTTTACACCAATCCGAACTATATCTCGACCATCCTGTTGGAGCCGGGCGAAAGACTCACTGACATCGCCGCCGGCGACACCTCGCGTTGGATGGTGACGGAGGCGACCGGAGAAGGCGAAGCCGAGCTGCGCACGATTGTGCTGGTGAAGCCGCAGACCTCGGGCCTTCGCACCAACATTGTCCTCATAACAGACCGCCGCACCTATCTCGTGGAGGCGATCTCGCAAGCGGGCCAAACCTACGCCGCGCAAGTGGCGTGGTCCTATCCGCAGAACGCTTCCGCAAGCGCGGGCGGTATACCAAGCATCGATCGGCTCAACTTCTCGTACCGTGTCCGTACCGTGCGCGGGCGAGCGCCAGGCTGGACGCCAAGCCGCGTGTTCGACGATGGCCGTCGCACTTGGATCGAGTTTCCGGCGGGCATCGCCGCCGGCGACATGCCGCCGCTCTTTGTCATCACCGGCGAAGGCGCCGAGATCACAAACTATCGCGTCCAGGGCCAGCGTTACGTCGTCGATCGGCTGTTTGATCGCGCCGAACTCCGGCTCGGCACGCGCTCACCTCAAGTCGTCCGCATCGACCGCCAAGGAGCACGGCGATGAACGCCTCCGTTTCGGCCCCTGTCACGCCGCCACCTGACCTCGCGCTGCGCGCGCGGCCGCCGTCGCCAAAACGATTGTCGAGGAAGGTCATCTTTGCGGGGCTCATTCTCGCGGGCGTGGTGATTGCCTTTGCGCTGGTCAGTGGATTGTCGGAGCGACCCGACCGCCGCGGCGACGCCGCTGAAGCCGCCGTCGGCGCGGCGGGCGGGCCGCCGGAATCTATCCAACAGGCGTCGGCGGATTATGATGCGCGTGCGTTAATTGGTGGCGAGCCGCTTGGTCTGGAAACTGATCCGCTCGCCACGGATGGCGCCGACGAATTGATGCCGCCGACTGATCCGATGTGGGCGAATGCGCGCGACGCTGGCGATGTCGCTGGCGCGCGCGAGACGCCGCCCGACCCGCAAGCTGTCGCGCGGGCTTCGCCGATTCTGTTCGCCGGGCGCGAAGCCGGCGCAAGCGCGGACGAGGACACCGATCGTCTCGATGCGCGGCTTTCGCCGCCGCGTTCGCGCTACGAACTGCAGGCGGGTCATGTCATTCCGGCGGCGCTCGTCACGGCGCTCAACTCCGACCTGCCCGGCCGCGTCATCGCCCAGGTCACGGCGCCCGTCTATGACAGCGTGACCGGCGACCATTTGCTGATCCCGCAAGGCTCGCGCCTTATCGGCACGTATCGCGACGGCGCGCGTTACGGCGACAGCCGCATACTCCTTGCATGGAACCGACTCATCCTGCCGAACGGCTGGAGCATCAACCTTGAGAACATGGATGCGAGCGATCCGTCTGGCGCATCGGGACTGACGGACCGAACTGACAATCATCTTGATCGGCTAGCCGCCGCCATTGCGCTCTCGTCGATCATCACGGTTGCGGCCAACGAAGCGGAGGACAGCGAGTCGAGCGGGTTCTCGCAGAGCCTCGGGGACGCCGCCGCACAACAAGCAGCGCAATCTGGCGCGCGCATTGTCGATCGTGAGCTATCCGTTCGCCCGACACTTCGTGTCAGGGCAGGGGCGCCGGTTCGCGTGCTGGTAACCCGTGACATCGTCTTGCGGCGGTATCAGTGATGAAGCGCAAATCCCACCACAAGAACGGTCGAGACCAAGCGCGTGCGCAGCCCGATTTGTTCGCGGCAATTGGCGCCACGCCAATGCAGGCCGTGACGGTGGGCGTCGACAGCGGTGCGCGTCTGCCAATACCGGCGAACCAACCCAAGCCCGTGCGGGCGCCGAAGCCAGCGCCTTTGGTCGCTCGGCCTGCGAACGGATTGTTACGCGTCCGCGAGGCTGCCGCGCGTCTCGGCTTGTCGAAGTCCACATTGGACAAGATGCGATGCGAAGGACGCGGGCCGCGCTACGTGAAGATCACGAGCAAGCTTGTGGGATATGACCCCGCCGACCTTGACGCCTATGCCGAAGGGCGAAAGCGGCAATCGACTTCGGAACATTGAGGTGGCACGCTATGCTGCTGTTGGCGAAGAGCGACACCTCTGACGCCGCAGTGAACACCGAAAAAGCAGAATCTGTGCGCATCCGCATCGGTTAGATGACCTCGGCGAATTCTTTCAACTCACCAGCGGCACCGACGAGACCATTAGCCGCCAGGCGCGCTAGGTACTCCTCGGGCGAGAAGGAAGGGTTCTTGAGCGCGGCACGCGCGCGCTTGGCCGCGGACACCACGGCGCCTTCCGCCAATTCAAACAGATCGAGCACAAATTCGTCCGGATGTATCGCCTCGACGCCGAACGGGTCGAGCGCGCTCGCGGGAAAGTCGGTGAGATTGGTGGTGACGATGAGGCTGGCGCCCGATTTGATCGCTGCGGCCAAGACGTGGCGATCGTTTGGATCAGGCAGCGAAAGCGATGCGATGAGTGGCTGGTGACCGGTGACTAGCGCGTCGGGAAAGTGCTCGTCCATCAGATCGCGCGTGCGCTGAAGCTTTGCGCGGTCGGCGTTGGCGCGCCGCGCCAGAACCGCCGAAATCCACTCAGCGTGAATCTCGGCGGTCCAGTGCGCGCGAAAGAGATCGCTTTGGCGCAAGCGCAGCAGAAAGTCGCGCAGCGTGAAGGGAAACAGCACGCAGGCGTCGTAGACGACGGCGAACCGGCGCCCGCCGATCATTCCTGTTCGAGTTCCTGGCCGATCGCGGCCAATTCATCGAGCGCATCGGCGCGAGCGTTTTCGCTCTGCTGCTTGTAACGCATCACTTCCTCGAACTTGATCCGGCGATGTCGGCCGGGCTTTTGGTAAGCGAGTCGGCCTTCTTCCAAAAGCTTCACCAAAGTCGGACGCGAGACATTGAGCATGTCAGCGGCTTGTTGCGTGGTCAGTTCGGCGTGCACGGGAATGAGCGTGACCGCATCGCCTCGGGCCATGTGGTCAAGGATGTCGAGCAGGAGCTGACCGGCGTCGGCTGGCAGATCGATGGCCACGCCGTGCGAGGTGAGCAGCCGGACCGGCGCGTCGTTAGCGGCCTCGTCCTGCATGCTCTTATACGCCTGGCGCGCGAGCTGGCGCTCGTCGGGCGAGGGCAATCGAAGTTTGACGACACTGGCGGGCATGGGCAGGACCTCCGGCATTTCTTATTGCATAAAATCGAAAGAAACGCAATAATCGAACGAATCGAAAGTGAATTGGTTCCCGCCTATTGAACAAAAAGTGAAACCACTATATATGGGGAGTCGTTTCGCCCCAATGCCGCTAGATGCGGTGGTTTTGCAGCCTCGTTCTGTCTCTCCCCAGGTATGATCATATGCACAACGTCCTTTCCCAGCGCGTCCCGGTCCCCAGCCTGGTCGATGAACTCCTGATCGACATCGCGGTCAGAATCCAGCTGAGCCCCACGCTGCACGCTTTGGCGGTTGAGCGCTACGGCGCGATCGCCCGCTGGCTGGAGCGCGACGGCAGTCCGCTCAGGGGCCGTCTACGGCGCCTCTACGCGCAAGGCTCGATGGCAATCGGTGCCGCGATCCGCTCGAAGGAGAACGACGATCTTTTCGACATCGACTTGATCGCCGAGATTGATTGGCCGGTCGGCACCACGCCGATGCAGATGCTGCTGACGCTATATCAAGCCATCAAGGGCGAGCCGGGCTCACGTTACTACGGCGAGGGCATCGTCGAACTGCAGACGCGCTGCGTTACCGTGCATTACGCTGATATGCATCTCGACATCACGCCGATGTGGCGCAATCCGGCGTGGGCGGAGCGCGGTGGCTACATCGCGCACGCCAAGCTGAGCGCACCCGTGTCGCAGCATGCGCTGGTCGCGGCAAATCCGTGGGGTTTTGCGGAAGACTTCATGGCCAAGACCCCGGCCGAGCCTTGGTTCGCAGACGTGATCCTTGAGAAATCCTATGGCCGCGCGATCCGCGCCAACGCCGAGCCTGTGCCCGAGCACGAAGCGCTCTACGCGAAGGCGATGGCGGTTGTGGCGCTGCAACTGCTGAAGCGTCACATCTATCTGATCTATGAACGCAAGCCGGATGGCGCGCGCCGCCCGCCGTCCGTCTACATCGCCGAATCCGTTGCGCGCCACGCTAACCAGACCGGCGCGTTGATCGACGAACTGATCCATCAAGCCGTGCAGCTGCGCGCCCCGCTGGCGGCGGCGGCGCAAGCGGGCCAACTCATCGATGTGCGCAATCCCGCGCTCCACGAAGACAACCTCACCGACCGCTGGCCCAGCGGTCCGTTGGCGCAGCGTATCTTTATGAGCGAACTCGACCATCTGATCGCCTCGCTGATCGCCGCGAAGAACGAGACCGAGCTGCCGAAACTGCGCGCCCGCCTTGCCGCGTTGTTCGGCGAGAATGCGGTCTTGGAGGCGCTCAATAAATATCTTGAGCGCGCAGGCGCCGAGACCAAGCAGGGGACGTCGCGATTCCAGCCGAGAACTGCAACGGCGCTGGCCGGCCTTTCGACGGCGCGTTCGCCCGGAGTGCAATCGACGCCGGTGCGTGGCCACCGCTTTTACGGAGACTGATGCGTTTAGGTGCGGCCGTCGATCGAAGAACAAGGGCGCAAGCTTGCGCGCTATCCCGGCTGGCGACCGCTTTTTCAAAGCGAGTGGTTAGGCGTGTGGCAGGGGCCTGTGCGCACGCCGCTCAAGGCCTATCAGGTACGCATCCAGTTCGTGCGCAGCGCGCGCCGCGGCGACGCGTGGATCACAAGCCGCATCAACCCTCGTGTCTGGGTAATCGAGCCGGACCTGGAACTCTATCCCGGCACGGATCGCTTGCCGCACGCATACTTCGCCGAGGCGCCGCCGGCGCAATGGCCGCTCTGTCTCTACTTCCACCCCGATCAGGAATGGACGGAAGAAGACTGGATCGCCGACGCCATCGTGCCGTGGGCGGGCGAGTGGCTGGTGTTCTATGAAGGCTGGCTCGCCACGGGCGTCTGGTATGGCGGCGGACTGCATTTCGGCGATGAGGATTATGTCACATGGGCGATGAGCCGCGCGCGGCCTGGGACGGCGCTCCCCGCTCAAGCGGCGTCTTGCAACAGGCGCGCCGAAAACTTGATTGGCCGGCGAATGGGGAGTTTCGTCTCCTCAGCATTGATGGCGGCGGCATCAAGGGGCTTTTCGCCGCCGCCCTCCTTGCGCGATTGGAATCTGTGCCTCTGGCAGGACGAGGACTAGCTGGCTGCTTCGACATGATCGCTGGCACGTCGACCGGCGCCATTATCGCGCTGGCGCTCGCCACCGGCGTGCCAGCGGCCGACATCCTCGCGCTTTATCGTGAGCGCGGCGGCGAGATATTCCCGAGGAAACGCCAGTTCGGCGTGTTCGCGCCAGCTTATAAGACCGGCGTGCTCGCGCGCGAACTCGACGTCATGTTCGGCGCGCGCCTCTTCGGCGATGTTGCCACGCGCCTTTGTATTCCCTCCGCGGACGGCCGGCACGGCGATGTCGCGGTGTTCAAGACGCCGCACCATCCTGATTTCCGCAAAGATTGGTCGATGCGCATCACTGATGTGGCGCTCGCAAGTTCGGCCGCGCCCACCTTCTTGCGCGTGCATCAGGCGGGCGGTTACCAATTCATCGATGGCGGCGTCTGGGCCAATAATCCGGTGATGGTGGGGATCGTCGATGCGCTCAGCTGTTATGACATCTCGCCCCGCCAGATCCGCGTATTGAGCATCGGCGCCGGGGCGGTCAAGCCCGTGCTTGGCGCAGGGCCGCTCGCGTTTGGCGGCGCTCTGGGCTGGCTCCACCGCGGCATGCTGATCGAAAGCATGATGCATTATTCCGCACGGAACGCAGACGGCCAGGCTGGACTTTTGATCGGCCGCGATCGCCTAGTTCGGATCGAACCGCAGGGGAGGGCAGCCTCCATTCACATGACCGATCACGCCCAAGCGTCAGCGCTTCTCCCTGCGGAGGCCGAGCGTGCCGTTTCGGAGTTCGAGTCGCAGCTTGCGCCGCTGCTGGTCGCGGACCGTGCGCCGCCGCGTTTCTCTTACGGGCCTGCTGGAACGCCGGAGGTCGGTGACGTGGGCTGAACCGCACGCGGTCGCGAAAGTTGATTCCAAACCATCAGATCTTGGCTCGGTCCTGGATCGATTGGTTAGTTGTCCGCGCGCGAGTGTAGACTGCGCCGACGTGATCGAACGCAGCGCGCGTCGCCTCATCCTTTAGATGCGCATAGCGTGCGGTAACTTCCGGCCGCGAATGCCCCAAGGCCTTTTGAACGAAGGCGAGGCTGTGGCCGTCCCTGATTAGCAAGGACGCGAAAGTGTGGCGCAGATCGTGAATGCGCAGGTCCTCAAACTTGGCCCGCGCGATCACCGCCGCCCAAGCCTTTCGCGGCGTCTCCATTGGCCCCTTAAATGGGCTTGGTTTGGCGAACACCCAGTCGGTCTTGTTGGCCCGACGCTTCAATATCTCGACCGCCGCAGCATTGAGATTGATCACTTTGCGTCCGGTGCGTCCGGCCTTGTGCCGCTCCGGCTGTAGAACGATGGCTGGTCGCGAGAAGTCGATTTCGGACCAGGCCAGATCGCGCATCTCAGCTAATCGGGCGCCAGTCAGGGCGATGATCCGAAACAGGTCGGCGTGGTCCGGGCGAATCTCGGCAGCCGCCTCCATGTCGTCCAGGACTTCGAAGAAGTGCACCGCTTCCTCGTCCGTCAGGAAGCGCTCACGCAACCGGTCCGGCGGCTTGGCGGCGCGGGCCACGGGGTTGTCCTTGATCAGCTCCCGTTTGATCGCCCAGTTGAGCATGGCGCAAAGCGTGCGTGTCGCCCGGCCCACGACCTTTGGGCCGCCCCGGACGGTCGACTTGCGGCGGAAGCCTAGCTTATGGGTTCGCGCGGTCTTGAAGTTGGCGACGTCGCGCTGCCAGCGGGAAATATCGGGGGTGGTGAGCGCGTTGATGCTATAGGCGCCAAGGAGGGGCTCGACATGGCAGCGGAGGTCGCGCTCGTCTGTCTGCCAAGAGCTTTCGCGCTTTGCCGGCTTATCGATCCGACCCTCGGTCAGATAGAGCTGGATCAGTTCCGCGATCGTTGCGGCGTTCCGGCGTACTTCTTTTTCATGCTGGGGATCGCCGCCGCGGCTAGCGTCGTGCTTGGCGTCCTCGGCCGCTTTGCGTGCTTTCTCGGGGGTGAACGGACCGTAGTCCCCGATTACGAAGAGGCGCTGGCGGCGTCCGGCACGGTACTTAAGCTCGAACGTTTTGCGTCCGCTCGGGCGGACCCGAAGTCGGAAGCCTTTTACGTCGCTGTCCCAGATGCAGTAGGTCTTATCAGCAGTCGATTCGGCGGCGTCGATGACGCGTTTGGTGAGACGTTGAGGTGCTTGCATGGATGCGCGCCGTAAGGATTTTGGTCACCACATGGTCACCACGAGAGCGGAAATCAGCGCATACAAACGCTCACCTGCAGCAATCGCGGAGTGAGCATAACATATTGCAAAAGCAGGGAAAATGTCACGTCCGGCAACGTCCGGCAACGCGCGAGGTTACGACCCCCAAGGCATTGCCAAGGTTGGGGTCGTGAGTTCGAATCTCATCGCCCGCTCCAAGGAAATCCAATAAAATCAACGGCTTAATCCGAATTCGAGTTGGTAGCAGAGCCAACGCCAAGCCGGTTATTCACAGGCTGCTACCAGTTCGCTACCAAACTCCCCACAGTTACAAATCTGTGGATAAGCCTGGGGCTCTGCCTCGCTTTGCGCGAGCGCGGTGACTGCCTTCTCGTGGCACCCGGCGCTTTGCTCGACTCGCACAACGTTCGTGAGCGATAGTCGCGTTCGGGTGACCGAGCGCGCGTCCCACATGATGGAGCGAGGCGCCGCCCTCCACGGCGAATGTCGCAAAGCTGTGTCGCAGATCGTGCAGTCGCACGTCTGGAATGCTCGCCAGCACCCGCACTTTGTCCCAAGCGCGGTTGACGCCGACGAGCGGCTGGTCCCCCACCGACGAGGGGAAGACGTGCTCTCCGCGTCGCTTCACCGCTTGCAAGATCTCCAAAGCTGGCTGTGAGAGCGCAATGAGGCGCGAGCGGTTGAGCGCGCCCATTTTGGTGCGCACCGGCGGCAACACGATCCGCGCACGATCGAGGTCCACCTCGGACCAGCGCAGAGCCACGATCTCGTTCCGGCGGGCGCCGGTCAGCATAATCAGCCGGAAGATGTCGGCGAAGTCCTTGGTGATGACCGAAGCCGCTTGCGCCTCAGCGATCATGGTCCAGAGCCGGCTCGCTTCCTCCTCGGTGAGCGCGCGCTCTCGCATCTGATCGGGGCGCTTCATGGCGAGCGCCTCGTGCGGGCGCTCGGTGTTGAACTCGTCGACGAAGGCGTCGAAGCGGGCTTGTTGCTGCAGGAAGTTCATTCCTGCAGGCCGCGTCGCCTCGGCCTTGAGGGTGCGGTGCATACGCTCGTGACGGCCGTTTTGTTGGGGATTTCCAGGCTTGATGCGCTCGATGTCGATGCCGAGCCTGAGCCACCAGACGGCAAGCTTGGAAAGATTGAACAATCCGTTTGGTGAAGCGAAGGGGACGCCGTTGTCGGAGCGGATCGCGTGCGGCAGGCCGCGTTCGTGGAAGAGCCTTTCGAAGGCGGAAACGGTCTGGTTTTCGCGCACGGAGTCTTGAGCTTCGCACATCAAGAGGAAGCGCGAGGCCTGGTCGGTGACGGTGAGCGGGTAGCAATAGCGCCCATCGCCCAGTTTGAATTCGCCTTTGTAGTCAGCGCACCACAGGTCGTTGGGCTTGGCCGCTTGCGACAGCGGCGTGCCCTGGGCGCGGGTGCGCCTTCGGCCCATGCGCGCGACCAGGCCATGGCGATCGAGCACGGCGTGGACGGTGCTTTTGGCGGGCGGGCGAAGATCGCCGGGCAGGCGCCGGATCAGCAATTCGCGGATCTTGCGCGCGCCCCAATGGGGCTTGTCGCGCTTGAGACGCACGATCAGGGCTTCGACCTGGGCCGGCAGCTGGTTGGCGTAGCGGACCGGGCGGCGGCAGCGATCGGTCAGCGCGTTAAGGCCCTCATTTTTGTATCGATTGAAGATTTTGTAGCCGGTTTTGCGGGAGACCTGGAACTCCCGGCACAGATCGGTCATCGCCTCGCCTTCGATCAGACGGGCCACGAACAAGAGACGCTCTTCCACGGCCGAACTCACTTTCCATGGCATCCACGCCTCCGCCGAAATGGCGAAAAAGCGTTACCCATGTGTCCGGTACGAAACGTCACCTATGTCTCAGGTCGCTCAGCTAACTCGATCCGCGTGCTGAACGATCCCGATACCGCGCGCGCCTGAGGACGCAATAGTTGTCGACAAGTTTCCGCTCAACATTGTTGTACTGCCGCTGATCCGGCGGGTGTTTCCGCGCGCAAAGATCATCCTTGCCTTGCGCGACCCGCGCGATGTCGTGCTCTCCTGTTACCAGCAGCGCTTCGCCATCAACGCGGCGATGGCGCAATTGCTCGATCTTCGCAGCGCCGGCGCCTATTACGATCTGGTGATGTCTTTGCTTGAGGCATGCCGCGAACGGCTGAAACTGAATCTGCTTCAGGCTCGCTACGAAGATGTCGTCGGGAATCTGGAATCCGAAACGCACAGACTCTGCGCTTTCCTCGGCGTTCCGTTTGAACCGAACATGCTCAACTATCGCGAGACGGCGCTGGGGCGCGAGGTCGCCACGCCGAGCGCGCGGCAAGTGATCGAGCCGCTCTACACCCGGTCGATCGGCCGCTGGCGGCGCTACGAGCAGCACTTGCAGCCGGTGCTGCCGGTCTTGGCGCCATGGGCGAGGCGGTACGGCTACAGCGCCTAGGCTAGCTAGCGCGCGCCGTTGAACACGGCTTGTGCGCGCGTCACGAATTCGTCGGCGCCGGCATAGTCGCCCTGGTTGATGCGGGTGAGCGCCTCGCGCAACGGATCGGCGCACGCTGGAAAGTGCTGGCGTTCGGCCTCGGAGGCGGCGAAACGCGCGAGTTCGTAGATGCGGCGGCGGTCTTCAGGCCGGGATGTGTCGCTGAGCTGAACCCGCAAGCGCCGCATCACCGCGCCGAGCGGCGGCGCTTGGCCGGCGTCGTCATAGACGCGCCGATCCCCCCAGCGTTTGCCGGGCCCGCCCTTGCGGCGGTCAGGTCCGAAATAGACCTCGTTGTCGACCCACTTGCGGTTCATGCCTGGACCGCAACGTAATCACAGTTGGTTAAGGCGCCATTAGCAATTCGGGAGCCCGTGCGCCGATCAGCTGCGCCTACGGATCAGGCCTTCCTGCGCGGTCGATGCGACCAGGACGCCGTCCTCGCGATAGATCGCGCCGAGATTGAAGCCGCGCGCGCCGGAGGCGCTGGGGCTGTCTTGCGCGTAGAGATGCCAGCACGAAAAATCGGTCGGCCGGTGGAACCAGATGATATGATCAAGGCTCGCGGTCTGCACCGCCGACATCCACGACACGCCGTGTGGACGCATGGCGCTGCCGAGCAGCGAATAGTCCGAGGCGTAGGCGAGCAGGGCCTGGTTCAAAGCCACATCGTCGCCCACGCTTTCGCGCGCTCGCAGCCAGACGAAGTGCTCGGCCGGTTTCGCCACCGGCTTCAGCTGCGATACCGGATCGACTTGGCGCATCTCGATCGGACGCCGCCGCAGCCAGCGCTTTTGATCTTCCGGCACGCTCGCCAGTTCTTCGCTCTGGCGGTCGACGTCGTCCGGCAGCTGATCCGGCGGCGTCACCTTCGGCATGGCGTCTTGGTGATCGAACCCGGCTTCGTCGCGTTGGAACGAGCAGGCCATATTGAAAATCTGCTCGCCCTTCTGGATGGCGATGACGCGGCGGGTCATGAAGCTGTGGCCGTCGCGCGAGCGCTCGACTTGGTAGAGAACCGGGATGGCGGGATCGCCGGGGCGAATGAAATAGCTTTGCAGCGAGTGGCAGGTGCGCTCGCCGACGGTCTTGTAGGCGGCCATCAGCGCTTGTGCGACGACCTGGCCGCCGAAGATGCGCTGGCGCTCCTCCGGCGGCGAATGGCCTCGGAACAGATTCACCTCGATCGGGTCGAGGGTCAGAATGTCGATGAGTTCGTCCATGATCGACATGGGGGAAGGGTCCAGCGCCCAAGGGGCGGCACCCGCTTATGGCGCGTTCGCGCTCGACACAAGCGCAGCCAACGCAAGGCTGCTCAGCGTCTAATGCTTAAGCGCTCTGGCGCTCGCCTTCGTCGCGGCCCATGAAGCGCTCTTCGAGCATCTGCACAGTGTCGGCGACCTGTTCGAGCGTGCGCACGCTGCGCTGCTCGACACCCAAGATACGCTCCTCCACCCGGCGGCGCAGCGCGTCGAACTCGGCGGCGAGATTGTAATCGATCTCCGGGCTCTCCAGCGCCGCTAGCCGGCGGTCGTTGTCGGCGACGAAGCGGACGATGTCGGCGCGCAGGGCTTCGAGCGCCTCGACCTGACGGCCCTCCATCTCCCCCAAGCGCTGTTCCAGCGCCGCCAAAGCTTCGGGCTTGCGTTGCTCCATGGCGCTCACCCGCCATTGCAGCGCCGCGATATCGTCGGGCGTCGCCGCCGGCTTGTCGCGCGCGGCCAGGTGATCGAGCTTGAGGTCGGCCAGGGCCATTTCGAGATTGTGGACGCGCTCTTCGGCCTTGGCTGCGGTTTCGGCGTTCTGGGTGGTGACGCGGCCGAGCATGCGCACTAGATCGTTGACGCCATCGGCGGCGACGCTGGCGTGATTTTCGTAAGCGGCGAGGCGGGCGCGCAGCTCCTCGATGCGCTGCACAAGCTCCGCGTCCGAGCGATCGGCCAGGGCGCGGGTCAGCGTGCCGAGTTGCGCGTCGATGGCGGCGAGTTTGGTTTCCGTGCGGCCTTCGCCGAGATCGGCCTCGATCCGGTCGACGCGCTCGGCGAGCTGGGTTTGCGCGCCCAGCGCCAGATCGATGACGGTCAGGCGCGCGGCCGCGCTGGATTGCTGTTCGTGCACACGGGCGAACTCGGCCTCGACGCGGCGGTTCAATTGGTCGATCAGATTGGTGACGGCGGCAGCGTTGGCTTTGATGCGCTCATGCAAAGCGGCGTCGCCGGACCGGATGTCGTTCGCAAGCTTTTCCAGCGCCGCCAGTGTCGAGGCCTCGACCCGCTCGGTTTCGGCGCGAAGCTTGTAGTTTGTCTCGGTTGTGTCGTCCTCATGGCGGGCGAAACGGGAGGCGAGGGCGCCAAGCTGTTCGCCAAGTTCGTTGTGAATCCGCGCCGCGGCTTCGCCGGCGACGGCCTCGCTATCGGCGATGCGCCGCAGCATCGACTCGCGCAGCGCGTTCAGGTCGTTGGCGAGCCCGCCGGCGGCGGCGTCCATCTGCTTGAGGCGCGCCGCGGCGCCTTGCTGACGCTCACGCAGCTCGGCGATTTCGCCGGCCAGATCGCCATGCACGCTTTCGAGCGCCGCGCGTCCATCTTGAATCGAACGCTGCAGGTCGGCGGCAAGCGCGGCGCCCGCTTGGCGCAACGTCTCGGCGGTCTCTTCGAGCGAGGTTTGGGCGGCGTCCTCGATATCCGTCAGCCTGATGCGCAATTGCTCGTTGGCGCGCAGGCTCATCACCTCGACGGTGTCGATGCGTTCGCTCAGCGCGTCGATGCGCGCGCCGGCGTCGGAGAAGGCGGCGTGGATGCGCCGGCGGGTTTCGTCGACGCCATCGGCGACGCTTTGTTCGAGCGTGGCGCGTACGCCGCGCAACTCGACGACCAGGTGCGCGACGGCGGCGTCGGCCTGGGCGGCGGCGTCTTCGGCGGCGGCGGCGACATCGCGAAGCCCGTGGTCCAACCGGTCGCTGATGTCCTGGGCGAAGGCGCTGAAATCGGCGGCGACGGCGTGCTTGAGCGCCTCATGCGCGTCAGCAAGGACTGCGGCGTTGGTGTCGGCGCGGCGGGCGACCGCCTCGACATCCTCCAGCTGCTGACCGATCGACTCGGTGCGATAATTGAGACCGGTGAACGCCTGCGAGAGCGAAGCCTGGCCGGCCGACGCCTCGCCATCGCGCGCGAGCGAGTTCTCTTCAACATCGGCGATATGCAGGCGCACCGCCGCGAGCTGGCCGGCCATTTCAGCTAGGGCTTGCTGCAGGGCGTGGGCGGTGTCTCCCGCAAGGCCTTCGACTTCGCCCACACGCGCGGTGATGTCGAACAAGGCGGCATCCAGCGCCGCAAGCGAGCTGTCGAGACTGCCGACCGAACTTTCAAGGCGCCGTTCGAGCGCTCGGAACCGGTGGCGAACGCCGAAATCGCTGGGCTCGCCGGCCGGCGCAGGTTCGGCCTCGACCAAGGCCCCGACCTGCTGGCTCAACGCGTTCTTGAGCACCTTGTCGGTAACGTAGTCGGCCAGGCTGACGCCCAGACGCTGCGCCTCCTCGACCGCGCGGTCGCGGGTTTCAGGGTCCACGCCCTTCAACACCCATGCACTGTCACTCATCGATCAGCCTCGTGCGGTCCCGATCTCCTTGGATGCCGCAACGTGCTTAAGGCCGCGTAAAATAGAGGGTTTTCGGATCGTTAACGGCGCGGACCGAAATCCGTGCGCCACAATTCGTTCGGTGTTTGCCCGGGCTTTGCCGCCTGGCCGGATTTTGCGGTCTTTGGGCGACAGGGCGGCGCAAATCAGTCATCCTGTGGCGGCACGATTGCGGCGGATCACGGCGGTGTGCGCGAGGCTGACTTACGGCCGCCAGATTCGCATGGCTTTTTGTTAAGCGTCCGGGAGCCGGAGTCCTTATGTAAGTTTGGCCGGGACGCGACGGAGGCACGATGTCTGAAGATCTTTTTCGCAGCTACGCACGCTCGTTCGAGCAGCGCCGCGAAGCGGAAATGTCGCTGCAGGACTTCCTCGCCCTGTGCCGCGACGATCCCATGGCTTACGCGACCGCGCATGAGCGCCTGCTTTCCGCCATCGGCGAACCGCGCATGGTCGACACCTCGAAGGACGCGCGGCTCGGGCGCATCTTCATGAACCGCACCATGCGGTTCTATCCGGCGTTCGCCGAATTCTACGGCATGGAAGAGACGATCGAGCGCATCGTCGCTTTCTTCCGTCACGCCGCCCAGGGCTTGGAAGAGCGCAAGCAGATCATCTACCTCCTGGGCCCCGTCGGCGGCGGCAAGTCCTCGCTGGCCGAGCGCCTCAAGGCGCTGATGGAGGAGCGGCCGATCTATGTGCTGAAAGCCGGCGACGAGATTTCGCCGGTGTTCGAGCATCCGCTCGGGCTGTTCGATCCGGCGGTCTGGGGCAAACGGCTCGAGGACGAGTACGGCATCCCGCAACGCCGGCTTACCGGGCTGATGAGCCCCTGGTGCATCAAACGGCTCGACGAGTTCGGCGGAGACATCACCAAGTTCCGCGTCGCCAAGATGAACCCGTCGCGGCTGCGCCAGATCGCGGTGGCGAAGACCGAACCGGGCGACGACAACAATCAGGACGTCTCTTCGCTGGTCGGCAAGGTCGATATCCGCAAGCTCGAAATGCACGCGCAGAACGATCCCGACGCTTACTCGTATTCGGGCGGCCTCAACCGCGCCAACCAGGGCATGCTCGAATTCGTCGAGATGTTCAAAGCGCCGATCAAGATGCTGCACCCGCTGCTGACGGCGACGCAGGAAGGCAATTACGTCGGCACCGAGAATATCGGCGCCATCCCGTTCCAGGGCATCATCATGGCCCACTCGAACGAGGCCGAGTGGCAGTCGTTCAAGAACAACAAGAACAACGAAGCCTTCATCGACCGTATCTACGTGATCAAGGTGCCGTATGTGCTGCGCGTGCAGGAAGAGCAGCGCATCTACGAAAAGTTGATCCGCGGCTCCGAATTGTCGGAAGCGCCGTGCGCGCCGGGCACGCTGGAAATGCTGGCGCGGTTCTCGGTGTTGTCGCGCCTGAAGGAGCACGAGAACTCCAGCGCCTTCGCCAAGATGCGCGTCTATAACGGCGAGAGCCTGAAGGAAGTCGATCCGAAAGCGCGCACGCTTCAGGAATACAAGGACGCCGCCGGCGTCGACGAAGGCATGGAAGGCATCTCGACTCGCTTCGCCTTCAAGGTGCTCGCCGCCACCTTCAATCACGACACCCAGGAGGTCGCCGCCGATCCGGTTCACCTCATGTACGTGCTCGAACAGCAGGTGCGGCGCGAGCAATTCCCGCAAGAACAGGAAGGCAGGCTGCTGGAATTCATCAAGGCCGATCTGGCGCCGCGTTATGCTGAGTTCATCGGCAACGAGATTCAGAAGGCCTATCTCGAATCCTATCACGATTTCGGCCAGAACCTGTTCGACCGCTACGTCGATTACGCCGACGCCTGGATCGAAGACATCGACTTCAAGGATCCCGACACCGGCCAGCTGCTCAACCGCGAGCTCTTGAACCAGGAACTCTCGAAGATCGAGAAGCCGGCCGGCATCGCCAACCCCAAGGATTTCCGCAACGAAGTGGTGAAGTTCACGCTGCGCGCCCGCGCCGGCTATGGCGGCAAGAATCCGTCCTGGACCAGCTACGAGAAAATCCGCGAAGTGATCGAGCGGCGCATGTTCTCTCAAGTCGAGGACCTGCTGCCGATCATCACCTTCGGTTCGAAGAAGGACGGCGACACTGAGAAGAAACACGAGGAGTTCGTGTTGCGCATGGTCGAGCGCGGCTACACCGAGCGGCAAGTCCGCCGGCTGGTCGAATGGTACATGCGCGTCAAGCAAGCCGGGTAGGCGGCGCGTCCATGAACATTATCGACCGGCGCCTCAACCCCGGCGGCAAGAGCTTCGCCAACCGGCAGCGGTTTCTGCGCCGCGCCCGCGCGCAAGTGCGCAAGGCGGTGCGGGAGGCCTC
>FKKE01006963.1_pt2 | contig 39556 bp, 69 predicted proteins | sample 1106331 | NCBI WGS metagenome assembly FKKE01 (sample SAMEA3931202, study PRJEB13176) | freshwater metagenome | biome: Drinking water system; feature: drinking water; material: freshwater | place: China | collected 2013-02-06
CAGGCCACGATTTGATATACTCAAACCCGGAGAACTCCCTCCGGGCATCCCCTCCAGCGGGCGGGGAAACCACCCCCGCCCGCACGCTTGGTGACGCATGAAAATCGGGCCAAAAGCAGAACACCTCGACATCGGGAAACTCGAAATCACCTTCAATGGAAACCACCAGACGCTTTACCGATGCCCCGATTGCTTGGTGCATTGGCGATCGATGAAAGCGGCGGGGCATTGCGCGCACCCGATTGATGGGGTGGTGACGGTTATTCCCACGAACGGAAAAGACTACGAGTTCAAAATGGCCATAACCGAAAGCGAAAAACTCGACCGATGAAAGCCTACATCGATCACCCATCGTTCTCCGACCCGCAGCCGTACTGCGACTTTTTCGAGACGCCGCGACCGCCGCTGTCACACAAAGACGACCAGACGTTCCGCTTTCTCGCGTATAACTTCGCTCGCAAGCGGGAAACGGAATCGCCCGACCCGTGGGCCGCTCGCGTCCGATGGTCGTGTGATGATCTGGTCAACGCGAATCGCTGGCTGGCGTTTCATTTCGCCCGCAAAATGTCCGCGAGGCGCAACACAGGCATCGACTTCGATGACCTGCTTTCGGATTGCCTGCTCGCCGTGCTGCGGAGTGTTCGCCGGTTCGACGTGTCGTGCGGGGTAAAGTTCTCAACGTATGCGTGCCAGTCGATGATTCGCATCACGCAAACGCTGCGGGAAAAGGAGCGTGAGCACCGACGCTCGCGCGAGACGTTCTACTACGAAGGCGAGGTGCGCAAGTTCGCAGCGAAGGCGATCGACATCCGCGACGAAGCCTTGTGGGATAGGGTAATGAAAGAGGTCGGAAAGCTCCCCGACCGCGAACGTATCGTCATCGCCGGACAGTTTTTGTGCCCGCAGAAAATGTCGGCTGAGTCGCTGGCGGCTCCGTTCGGGGTGACGAAACAGAGAGTACACCAGTTGAAGAACATGGCAATCGGAAGGCTTCGGAAGTCGCTGGGAGTGGAAACGTGATGGTTGCGAATCGGGAACCAAATAAGCAGACGTTGACGGGGCGGATATACTCCGCGAGCTTCTCTTTCTACGATGGAGACCACGACCTCAAGCAGATATTCTCGACAGTGTTTTTGCGTCGAGAAGATGCCGAAAGGTGGCTCTCTGTTTCTCTTGAGTCTCACGACCACGGGCGTCTTCAAGAAGCCGTCGTTAGGGAGTTCTGGGTATGCTAAGAGCCGCAGCACTGGCCATTATACTGCTCGCCGGATGCTCGACGAAGATACCCGTGCTTTCGCCCCCCATCGCGTCGCCGTCGATCGAAGGCACGGGCAACCAACTAGACGTGACGAACGAACTACTAAGCGAAACCGCGCTCAAGGTCGGGCAGATCGAAGGCAACATCTACTACTATGGGGCCGGTGCGGTTGGCGCGTCGGTGGTAGTACGCTGGATGGTAAAGATTGCGGAGGCTGGGGCTATGGCGATGGCGTCGGGCTGGTGGGCCAGTCGCAACCGAAAGAAACAGGATGACGCGCCGAACCCTAGCTCTTCGCAATCTTCAGAACGTGTTCCGTAGCCTGCTCGCTAGTTTCCGCGTAGCCGATTTCGGGCATCGCCCCCACGCGAACGATGTTCCCAATCTCGGCCTTGCCCTGCATAGAGAACATCCCATCATTGCCGATGACCACGGTAGTATTTGCCCGGCCCACGGAGGCATTTGGCTTGGCGGCATTAGGCGGGTCTCCAGATGGCGAGCATGGCCTGATCGACACCGGCCAGTGCGGTCGCGTAGTTCGTCGCAAAAACCAACTCCATCTCCGCACCGTCCACCGCACCATTCGCTCCGGTTTCGATGATCGATGCGGCGGTGTAGTTGGCCTTGTTGCAGATTTCTTCAAGTTGCCGCACCTTGCCCGCAAGCTCACCCACGGCGGCGATGACGCCTTTGAGTCGTTCCGTTTGTTCGTCAGTTATCAACGGCGGCCTCCTTGGTGGGTTCAAAAGACTTACCCTCAACGATTTGATCCCACAGCGCCTGTATTTCTTCATGCACGGGAAGAGATTCTTTCTTGTCGAGTTCTTTCATGGACTCGACGATCATCTTGAGCGCCTTTTCCGACACCACTACTGGGCGCAGCACCAACCCCTTTTCCCTGTTCCACGTCACGGCCCCGGTTGGTTGGATGTCGATTCCTAACTCGATCTCTTCCGAAGACGACGGACGGATTTTTTTGGTCGCGTCTCGGAGTTGAGAGATAGTCTGTATGCTCCCCTGCTTCGGAAGCAATTGCAAAAGCAAATACCGCTGTGGAACATTCAAATACAAAGTCAACATCACGTAAGCCCCACGACTCTAGATATCTCATAGAACACAGAAGAACTACTGATGAACCGAATCACGTTCTTTTTGCTGGCCGTGCATGTCAGCGTTCCGTTCGCGGAAAAACCCGTGTTGAACGTAATGACGCGCGGCGTCGCATCGCACGTTATGATGCACGTTATCTCTTGTCCATCAACCTGTGTGCCGCTGGCATTGATCGTTTGGGCTTGGCTGGCCGACCATGCGTACAGGTTCGTATTCCCGATAGTGAGTGTGATCGTAGCCGCGTCGAGCGCAGACGTTTTTTGCAACGTTTGTACGTATGTCGATGCCGATGTTGGTAGTGCACCGTAGGTTGACAGGGCCATTAAGCACCCAGTATCCCGTAAGTTTTCAGGTCGTCAATGAGTGTCCCAAGCACATCGGCAAGTTCGTCTACCGATGTTGCGTTGCAGTCCAGCGTCTTGTCGCTGCTCTTGTTGGTTATCGCGTAGCCGGTCGATTGAACAACCGGCGTGGCGTTCCAGAATCCTATTTTCTGGGTTGCGCCGGTGCCGATCTTCGTTCCCGTTGTCGTGTTGATGACGATGTTGTTGGCGTCGCCGATGGTCAATGCGCTACTAGTAAACGACCAGTCCGACGACGAAACGAGGTTGACCGTGAAAGCGCCAGCGCCCTCGTTCGCAAACGTCATCGAACAAGAGCTTCCACTGTTTACGCGGATGTTCATGTTCGTCGTGTTTCCGAACAGAAACTTGTCCGCAGATAGGGCCGCCGTATATGGGCTTCCACCGCTTCCCGCCGACAATACGACGTTCGAGCTTGCCGCGCTATGTCGCAGAGTTAGGGTTCCCCCTGACAACTGAAGATATCCGGCGTTGATACCATCAACCATGTCCAACTTTGTCTGAGAAAACGCAAACGCCGTTCCCAGCATGGTAGCCGACAAAACGCCAAGACTGGTTTTCTGGAACGAAAGAACGTCTGATCCGTCGAGGAACAAATACAGGTTGTCGTTGTCCGATAGCTCCGTGTACCTCGCCTGAAAATAGGCTACGTCCTTACTGGTGCCGATTCCGTCGTCAATGCTGTAGGCACGGAACAGCAGATTGGCGTACACGTTCGACCCGGAAACGGTACTCTGCAATTTGAAGTGCTGAAAATTGGTCAGCGCCGGTGAAGCACAATCAAACCCAACGCCCAGGATGTCCGCCGCGTCCCAGTTCAGGTGAACATCCCGCGTTCCGGCTGCGCCGTTGTCGAACGTGAGTTTCTGCGCCGTCAGCGTCATTTCGGCGGCGGCAGCGATTTGGAATGTCTGCGATGACGTTGCATTCAGCGTCAACGTCGCCGACGTTCCCGCGCTGCTGATCGTCATCGCCCCGGACGCGATCGCGCTCGACAGCGTAAACGTCGTGTTGTCCCACGTCGCAACGGCAGAATCCGCAGCCCCGATGTCGCTGTAGAAATGCAGGTAGCCCTCGTTCGGCGTGGTGCTGAGGTATGCCCTCTTCGTGCCGCCAAGGTACCATTCGTGAGCCGACGTGGTTACGTCAAAGTAGAAACTCGATCCGGCGATCAGTCTCGCCGTTCCGCCGGAATGAAGGCGAGTCATCGTTGTCGAAGTTATGTCAAGCTGATTGCCTACCGAACTCCAAATCTTCTCTGTCGCGGCGTTGAAGGCGACGTAGTTGACTCCCGCCATCAGCAGGCCATTAGAAGTCAACGTGGCCTCGATAGTTCCACCGATACGAAGATAAAGGTTGGTATTGGAAGTAATGTCTAGTGCATTAGCCCCAGAGGAATATATGTATTCAGTAGACCCTGTTCCAAACTTTAGCGTATTTGTTCCAGGAATCTTTACAGAGCCAGAAACCCACGAAAAAACCTGTGAACCAGCAACAACTGACCCGCCGAACACGTTGTTGGTCGTCAAGACGAACGTTCCACCGGAAGTGGTCATCGACGCAGACGTTCCGTTCCACGACAACGATGCGGCTGTCGCCATCGTGAGATTGGCGACGTTCACCCACGCCGAGCCGTTCCATTCGAGGTGGTCGTAGGTTGCGGTTCCCGCCGGGATAGTGGCAGACGTTGCAGCGATAGTGATGGTGTCGGTAGCCGAATCACCGGTTATGGTGATTCCCGAACCAGCCGCGAGCGTCAGCGTGTCTGTTGCGGAGTCTGCGACGGGGTTCGTACCGGAGGGACAGGCGATCGTGCGGAAAGAATCAGACGCGACACCGCCACCGGCTGGCGTCGAGAACAGCGGACTAGGATTTTCGCCAATGCCCTTGCGATACATTATGTCGCCAACCAGCTAACGCCTTCACCGGCAGTTCGCGCGTCGATGTAGACTTGCGACAAATCCACGTCTTCCAAGATCAACGATTCGCTTGCGTCGAGTCCGATACCCGCCGGGCTTACCGCTGCGGCCAAGACAGACACGTCACCCACAAACACCAGTGTCGTGTTTGATGCGAGTGCCTGAATGAATAGCTTGCGCGCCGAAAGCGGCGTTACGCTTAGCGGCTCGCGGAATCCAGCCGTCGTAATCAGTTGGTTACCGGCCTGCATTACGATTTACCCTTCGATCCTAGAAGCCTGTACGTCGTCAGCGTGTCAACGCCCGGACGATACAGAATACGACCAGTACCATACTCGGCAGCATAGCTGACCGTTTTCGGGGCAGCAGTCTTGGTGAGGTCTAGTGTACCGCCAGCCACAAAAGCTCTTGTCAGCGCCGTGTTGGAATTGTAATTCAATATGCCGCCAGACATAAACAGATCGTCAACGTTCTTTGAGCCATATGAGCTATCGGAATAGTTGCATACGCCGCCGCTCATATAGAAATCGGTAATCTCAATGGCGTCAAACGTGGATATTCCGCCATTCTGCATCACGTCTACCACTGTGGAACCAACAAGGTTGCTGACCACTGCGTCAGAGTTTGGGTTGTTTTTGTACCCAATTTCCAGCGTGGTGACTACGGCGGTTGCCGCCAGAACCGTCGTTCCCATTGTGCAGTGAACGCGCGACCAGCCGTTGCCGTACAGTTTGGCGGCGGTTCCGATTTTGCTGCGCTGGGCGATTTCAATATCCGACGTGGTTCCGTCGCCGTCTTGAATGTAGAGCGTCGCGTTTCCCTCGTGGATGATGTAGGCTGACGAAATGATGAGCGGATTGCCATCCTCGCCGATGTTGTAATCCCATCCCGGCTCAATGATGATCGTGCATCCCGTCAGCGCGGTGTTGTTTAGTCCGGTGATTGGCGCAACCGTTGACGACCCCGCCCGAAAAATGAACTTGTCGTTGCTTGCCAGCGCCGAACCATACGCTACGCCGGTCGCAAGATTCACCCAATTTGCGGGCGTTGAAAACGACGTGCTTCCGCCACTCGACCATAGTAAATCTGCCATACCTCACGCTCCTCTTTGAACTATCAGTTGCACCAACTTTTGGTCGGCGTTGCCATCGTAACCCCAGTAACCACGCGGGCAATTCACCCGCCGCAAGGCCGTCTTCCATCGAAGCTCGGCGGTGAAGTTGTGTCCGCAGTTGCACGCGCGGCAATAGTTCTTCGTGCCCACCGTTTCTCGCAACTGGCAATGCGCACAGGCCGTCCGCCGGGCCTCGACAACCACCGGGTCATCGTGCGGCCCGCTCAGGTGCGCCCGCAGCCACGAGCGCCAACGCGGCCACTTGTCCGCGAAGAATGATAGGGCGTCCCGCGACCAAACAAACGTTGGCGGCGCAATCAGCGGAAAATACTCCACCCGCAGCCAGCCCATGAACGCCGCCGTGATGAGACAACTCAGTCCGACCGCGAACGGCGGAACCTTCCCGTACAGGCGCGCGTACTTGCGGGCGTACACCACGTCACGCGGGATCGGTGCCGTGGTCGGCACAGGGATCGCCTGTTGCCACTTCGGAGTACCGTTTGACTCCGGTGGCTTCGATACCCGTCGCGCGTCGTGGATCGTCTTACATCCCATGCTTACACCAAGAAAATCGGCGGATCGTTCTCGTTCAACTCCCCGCGCCCACGCGGCGGGTTCGGCGGTGCCGGTTGCGGTCGCGGCGGCCTCACCTTGTCTGGTGGCCGGATGATCGGACCATCGGGGATCGGCGTAAACCCATTCGGCGGGATGGGAACCAAGCTTGGGGGATCGCCGATCGGAGCGGACGGGGGGAACGGCGACGGCGACAAATCGGGCGGATTGACGATCGGACCGCCCGGCACCTCGATCGACGGCGGGAACGGGATTGCCACGATCGGCGTTTGCGGACCGTCTGGAATCGGCAAGGCGACGCGCTGGCCGGGCTGCTCCCCAACCGGCGGGATGTACTTGCCGCCACCGCCTCCGCCATCGCAAAGCGGATCGTTCGGGAAGAACGCGCAGCAATTTGACGCCCAAAGGTCGTTGGTGAATCCGAGCTTGAACTTGCCGGTGAAGGCGGTTTGTCCGTCCTTCGTGGGCCACCCGCGAACTTCCAGCCCGTCGAGATGGTACGCAAGCTGGCAGCACCGCCCGGTGTTGTTTCCGCTCTCCGAGTAGTAGATCGGCTCCCATTCCTGAACGCCGAACGCCCCGTGATAGCCCCACCAGTCGACCACGCGGGGCATGGGAAAAACATGACCGCCATTCACAAACTCGATTTCGTCGGCCCCCAACGGCAGCACTTGCGGCAACGTGTCGCCGGATTCATCGTTGAAGATCGATAGCGTAATCGAGTCGCCTGCCCAGACACGCGGCACCGTCGTTTCTTCCGATGTGATCGTCGCCTTGTACCCAAGCTCAATGTGCACCGCAATCCGCGTCGACGGCCACATGGCCGCCGTCTGGGGGGTTGCCGGGTACTCCTGCGTCATCTGCGGAACCAGAGACATTTCTACCCGCGCTGTCTTGATGAACACCTCGACCATGACTGGCAGCCCGTAACGCCTCAGCCTACAGCCCCCCAGCGTCGCTACGCGAGCGAGCGATAGCCTTTGGTCCATAGTCAGCCCGTGACCCCAATCGCGTCGCCAGTGGTCTAAGAATGCGTTTGCGGAGGTGTTCTCTCCGATGATCGATGGGATGAAGTCCAGTTGCCCAAGGGCGGGAAGACCCGCCGCCACGGTTAGCGCCTGATTGCGGACCGTCAGTGCGATCGCCTCAGCCTGAGTCCCGACCGGGAAATCGAGACCGATGCCATCCCACGCGATGTTGCACCAGTTGAAAATCTGTCGGTCTTCCCCGACGAAATGCTCGCCGGGGTTCGGCGGCCCTTCCGTGCACAGGCCCGCTTCCCCGCGCCGAACGCCGTAGCAAAGCACCATCCGGTTCGTGGTGCAGGCCGCCTTGTGCAACGGCTCATGCCAGTCGTCGTTGACGAAGATCGCCTGAAACAGCCGGGGCGACTCCCCGCGAATCAGGATGTCCTCTTTTTCTCTTGTTTCGCGGCATCGAACGTGAGTTGACCCCGCGTTCCAGTGCGAACCCATGTACGTGTACACATCCGAGAAAAGCCCAGAACACAGCGAGCCGCCACCGCCGGGGCAGTTGTCCTCGCCAGGCGTGCACGCAAAAACGTGGTCATCGCACTGGCAAAGACCATCCGGTCCGGTTCCGTAGCATTCCAGCCCTTGCTCGTCGTGGCACGCCGCCTTGTCCCATGCCATGACGGGCTGCACGCGGTGCGGGGCGTTTGATCGAAGATCGTGCACGAGACCTAGCGCGTCGCGTCCTTCTACGAATCGGGCTGGCCGCATCCAGCGTTTCCCGTCACGGCTCGCCCGCATCCCCCCAACCACGTCAGCAACCTCAATGCACGATTCACACCCCACGTCGCAACAGCAGCCGCAAAGCTGGCCGGTATTGTCCGTTTCGCGCAGACCGGTCCACTTCCAGAATCCGCCGGTCCCGTCGTCGAAACCGTCGCACGTCTGGATGTCGCTGTGGCAAAATGGAACGCCTTCACCCATTACAGTATTCCGCACCTTCGTCGATAGGAGCTATAGTGCGCCTCCGTCCACCTTGGTCCCTGATGCGCCGCCGCAAAGAACCAGTACCCGGTTGGCTGGCGACCGTTCGTCCCTTCCTCTTTGACGTGCGCCTTCATTCGGCTGCACCGCTTAGAGTCTTCCGCACCAGCGACTTCAGAACACATCCACGGCTCCCAATACCCATTCGCTCCGACCATCATGTGTCCGAAATGGAAGCGGCAGGCATCCTCATAGGCAGTTGCCTGCTTCGGCACGGCGCGAATCGGCGACTCCGACACCGGCTCCCAGTATCCGGGCTTCACGTATTCCGGCGTTCCGGGCGTAAACTCCTGTGGCTCCCGGATGCCCATCCCGAATAGTGAGTTATGGCAATAGTTCGTCGACCACAGGCGACGCCCCTCAACCAGTGAATCTGTGCTTGCCTCTCGACACACACCCTGTGGCGGAATGATAGGCGGTGGCGGCGGGGGTAGATTTTCAAAATCTGCCATGATTAACCTACGGCGAAATCAGCGGCAACGTGCAGTCGTCGCTGAAGTAACTCGGATCGCGTCTTTCCAGTGTGAACTTTGTCGTTTGCTGGGCAACCCATTGCCCGTCAATCAGGAACACGTTGATCGTGTTTGCCGAATGACTCCAATCGTCACGTTCCCACCGAAGCGGAAAGTAATCGATGCTGTAGAATCCCTTTTGCACGCGGGCCTCGAATGGATCGCCAATGATGACATACGCCCCAGCGTCATTCTCTCCGACCTCCTGAACCCAAAGCGATTCCTCGAAGCCCGTGTTGAACGGTGGCCAGCGGACCACGCATTCCTTGATGTTGGTTGAGGTCTCTGGGAACCACGCCACCCATCCATACGACTCTCGTTGAACGTGCAGGAAATCCATCGTCCTAAGCGGTAGCGGTGCGTCGTTCTCTTCAGGTTCAAACGGCTTGTACTCGTCTATCTTCCTTCCGAAAAACGGATAGGCCGAGAATGGCTCGTCGGCCCACTTGTACGGGCCGGTGCCGTCATCTTCCGGCGGCTCGACCGCATAGGCAACGCGCCTAACGGTGAGCATCTTGTCGCCGTCGTTGATCTTTCGGTATAGGGCGCAATTCCTCACAAGACCGGCAGATTGAAAGTCATTTCCGACAGCGGAGAGCGTGACTCCTGAAGATGTTTTTGTGATGCTGATCCCCGGACCGCCGCGCATGTTCCAAAGCGCCCGCACCGCATCAGACAGATTCTGAAGCTCGCGGGCGCTGACCTTGCGCATACCGGCTTGGAAGTTCGGGAATATCATGGCGTTAGAATCGTCAATACTCCATTCAGGTCCATCGGACGTATGATGCGAAACTCTTCCGTCACCTTGTTTCCAGAACCAACGACGCGCACGAATGCCACGTCTCCGTCTTCGTTCTCGATGGTGTGGAATAGCTTCAACGGTGAGAACTTTTGCAACTCGACATCGAACCGCAACTGCACATCGAACTTGATTCCCGTTTGCGACGACCCGTCATCCGATGCGTCTGTTCCGAATTTCTGGTCAACGATGATTTCGGAGAATAGCACCGATCCGGGAATCGCAAACGCGCCCTGAAACGGCTCCGTGTTCACCGCGCCAAGATGCCCGCACGCAGCCTCGACCTGCGCAAACGTCAGCGAAAGACTGGTGAAGTCGCTACGCGACAGGTAGATCGAAAAGCCAGGTTTCGGAACGTCCGCACCAATCGGCTTTCGTTTCGCCGTCGCACGCAAGTACGTAACCTGCCCCGGAATGGAAGTTTCCGCGAAGTGGGTAGCCTGCTGCTGAGTGACCGGCTCATAGACGATCGGACCGATGATTTTCTGTAGTGCCTCGACCTCTTCCACGGTCTCAAGAATGTGCCTGGTCTCAAGAAACCCGCGAAGACTCCACTTCCAGCCGGTAACGTTGATAGAGAGCGGCTCGAATAGAGCATAGACCTCGTGGGCATTAGTTCCTATCGGATTACCAAGCCGGTATCCGGTGCAAACAGCCCCATAATTAGAGAACTTGTATTGAGCGCCAAGGCTTACGCCGTCGGGATCGGTTTGCAATAGAAGCGCCGGATCGACCGATGACTCGGCTGCTGTTTCATAGGTAACTATGTACAACTGCGGCGGTATTGTGATGCCGCGCAGCCCGCGTGTAACTCCGTCGTTCGTATTTCTCGCCCGCGTTACGATCGCCATTACACTATCCCGACCGTTTCAAAGTTCTGCATTTTGTTCAGGACTTTCTCGATGCGACCAAGAATGATCGCCTCTTCTGATTTCGCACCCGGTAGAAACGTCGCCTTGGTGAATCCGCCGAATGCCTTTGTGTCAATGGCTCCGGTGCGGAACCGGGTATCGAAGCCAGAAGACGGCTTCGCATCCTCTTCCTTGAACGCCTCGAATCCAAAAGCTCTGTGGACGCTTTCCGTAAGGGATCCGAATTGTCCGGTGCCGAGCATTTCACGAATCTTTTCCCGAAGGTCTGTCTGCGCCTTTTCTGCGCGACCAGCCTCACGAGCGAACTTGAGTATGTCATCGGTAGTGGCCGTTCCGGTGGCAATGCGCATATCGAATGCGGCCTTAGCGTCATCTCGTGCTTTTTGGAGCCGGTCTTTGGTGGCCTTTACGCCTTCGGAAAACGATTCGGCAACATTCAGCATGGCTGATTTCACGACACCCTGGTCCATGTTGAATTGCTGTGCCGTAAGCAATCGAACTTTCTCATCATTGATGGCGATGGCCTGGTCGACGCGAGAGCGAACGGCCTCAACCTGCGCCTTGGCCTGCCGGATTCCCTCCTCGTCCCCACCGAGTATCTTGCTGATGACGCTCTGGTTCTTGACATCGAACTCGGCGTCTTTTAGCTCCTTGCGCATTCGCGCGGACTCGGCATTGATTTCCGCGATTTTGTCCTGTATTGGAAGCTTGGCGTTTTGCGCTTGCGCCATGGCGATCAACGCGGGGTTTCCCGAAAGCTCTGCGCTAGACAGCCCCAGTGCAGCGGATTCTCTGCGGGTACCGGCATTCGATATCGCGTCCGCTTGGTCGGCGAGTTTTTTCGTTGATGTCCAAAGCTTATCTGTTTCTTCCCGTAGTGCCTTGAGTCTCTCTTGCCTTTCTTTCTCGCCACGATTGACGCGCTCCATGATGTAGTCGTAGGCATAGAACGCCGCCACCAGCGCCCCGACCGCCAGCGTGACGGGATTCAGCAGCAGAGCCTTGAACCCCGCCCCAAGCGCACGAACCGCCCCGCCGAGAGCCGTAGACACAGCCGTCATTCTGGACATCGATCGCGCAGTTGTCTCAAGTGTTTGAGCGTATTTCGCGGTAGCTATTTCGGCCTCGCGCTGAATGGCGACCTGAACGGCGGCGCTATTCGATACGAACTTTCCTCCAGCGCCCTGCACTACGGCGGGAACGGTACCGGCGAGAGACTGAAATTGGCCGTTCGCGTTTCGCGTTACAGAGGGAAGCGACGACAATGATGATGCTGCGCCGATCGCCGATGCGGCGCTGGCAAGTTGCCTGACCGATTGCGCCGATCTGGCGGCACTGCTTCCTATGGCGGCGATGATATCTACGGCGCGAACCGCCGAAAACACGAAACCGCCCAGCCGCGCATCAAGCAAGTCGGCGGCGGACGCCATGCCGAACATGGCCCGCTGGGCTTTGACCGTTTCTCTTTCTAGTTGGCTAAAGTAGCTCGTGACCGTGGTCATCGAGCGCGAGGCGAGTCGTTCAGATCGATTGAGAGCCTGTACGAAGCCGTGATCGTCGGCATCGATCGTGTAGACCAGTTGTCCTATTCGTTCTTTTGCCATGAATCATCACGGTGATCGCAGCTTCATGTATTCTTCGGCCATTTCGTAATGCTTGCAAAACCGCTCAGGGGTCATCTTGGCTATCTCTTCCATCCCGATTCCGTAGACGTACCGAAACAGGGTTTCCGCGTACATCCAATCGGAGTCGGCACCTATTGGCCAGCGGATGCCGCGTCCAAAGGGCGTTCGGCACCATCTTTGTCATCGACAACGCCATAGGGAACCGAACACAGCCAATGCACAAGCTCGGCAAGCTCTTGGTGGCTCATCTCCAGGTTGGCCTGAACGATGGCCTCTGAGATTCTGATTTCCGCGCCGCCTGCGCCGATCATCGCATCCTTGAGCGCGAGATACACAACGAAGAACCCGGCGGAAACGTCCGCGAGACATTCCCACCAGTGCGACAACTTTCCGTCGATTTCCCCAAGCACCTTGGCCGCAAGTTCAATGTTTACACCGGCCTTCAGGTATGGCGCACGCTTTTTCGCGGCCACCCACGCCGCCAGATTCGGGAATTGGCCAATCGGCAAACGCTTCAGTGTGTACGTCTTGCCGTTGAACTCCAGTTCTCGCGTTTCTCCGAAAAGCTTTGTCATTTCTGATGCCATACTATTGTATTCCTACTGCCGCCATGAACACATGGAACGAGTTCGCTCCGGGGTTCAATGTGATTCGCTCTTGTGAGGTATTCGTGATCGTGTACGCAGTTACCGGGCTGCTAATGTGCCAGAAGTCGCCAGCATCCACCACGAAGCTTGTAAACGTCGAGAAAAGTCCGCTGAACAAATTGCCGGTCACGGTCAATTCGTAGGTCGGGTTAAGAGTCGGGTCTGCAAGGTTGACGATGTAAAGCTCTTTCCATCCCGTCCAGTTCGCCGTGTTTCCCAGACCGTCCGTCATCGATCCGAAGAAATCAAAGTTTTGCGACGCGGCAGCAAGGATAATTTCGTTGTGTGTGCCTACGTTGGTTCCGGGGTTCAAATAGCGGTTGGCCTGATTCGCCCCGGTTCCGAACGAATAGGACGACTGCCAACTGTGAATCATCTTCTGGACGGCATTTGTGATCGTTCCGTCCTTGTAATACTCGCCGGAACAGATTGACCCGCAATTCATGTAGAGCTTGGTTGGGGTTGCCATTGGTTACTCCGATATCCCAACAAGATAACCCTGATACGCGGAGTCCACAGACCCTCGGCGCGTCAGGCTGATCGTGTTCCCAACCACAACCTTTCCGTCGCGCGACGCCCACTCGTATCGACCAAGCTCGTTAAGCGTAAATCCCGCCGACGAACTGATCGTTGATGTAACGAAACCGCCAGCGAGAATGACACCGGCTCCAGACGTAGAAGTCGTTACGCGAAAGAAAAACCCCATCACGGTTGTAACCGCAATGGCGGTTCCGAACACGTCAGAAACCCCGCTTCCGCCGTTGATGTCAATGAGCGTTCCGCCAGCCGTTGCGGTACCGGCCAACTCGTAATACTTATTGGCCTCGCCCTCATCGGTGCCGTCAACCCATTCGCGCACGAAACGCTTCGCGGGCGTGATGTTCGTTGACCCGTCGGAGTATATTCCGTCGAACAACTGCGCGGCGGTGATTTGCTTGACGACAATGGCCATTTCTACGTCTCAACAATCGTGCTGACGCCATCCCAAATGATCGTTCCGCTCCACCGGGTCAGTGATCGGTTCTCCCTCTGAATCGACAAGTTTGTCAGGAACGCATCGAATGTGTACGTCCGCGCCGAAGAGAGCTTCAGGATTATCTGGGCTGCGACCGTCGATCCGATCGTCGTCCAGCTTAAAAGCTCGATATTTACGTCAAGATCAACTGTGCCCTGAATGTCAGCAGTGATCGAAGTGATTTGTCCGGGTACCTGAATGTCCGCATTTTTGGTGGCGTTGTCGGGCAGGTACGTGTACATCGCCCGCTGAATGTTGATGTTCGTGGCGTCTGCGATCGCAATCCATTCGTCGGGAATCTCGCTTCCAGCCGTCCAGACTACACTTCCCCGTTGCCCTGTTCCGACAGTTGCCATTGTTCGCTCCTAAGCATATCGCAACAGCGACGGGTCTCGGTTCCAAGCCACCGTCAATCTGTATCGCAGTTCGGCCTGATACGTACCGTCAATCAGTTCCGGTTGTGCCGACGAATCGCGGATCATTTCTCCGGTCGTAAACATCGAATGGTCCAAGTTCTGCTCATCGAATGCGAGCTTGAACGACTGAACCATGTCGAGAATCCCGCCAGCAACGTCTGCTTTCACCTTGTTAGAAAACAGCGTGAACGACAAATCGAACGTCTCAATGTCAATCGTATCGGTCGGCTGCAATTCCGAACCGTTGTTCACTACCGTTACGCAAGGCTTCGTCCGTTGCGGTTTCGATTCATCTTCTCCAGACACCAAGTAGATTTCGCGGCATAACTCCTTGGCGTTCGATCCGTGGAATCGATTCTTGATGGCCTCGAAAACATAGAGCATCACGACCTCGGCAAAACAGCCTTACCGGTCTCGACGAACTTCCTCACTCGCTGCGCTATCCTCGATACCAGCGCCCGCTTGTCGAAGATGATCCACGGGTTGTGACCTTCGTGCTGGTAGATGCCGTAGTCCGCCGTCTTCACTTCGACCCGCGCGTTTTCTCCGCTGACCAGACGCACCTCTGTCGACCTTCGCATGTGTCCGGTCTTGTGCAGGTGGCCGCCGGGTGTTGACGACGTGTGCGAGAGAATCTCGCGCCGCAACACGCCAGGTTCTTTTGCCATCGCGGCCAAGATCGCAGACCGGTTCTTGCTGACCATGCCTGACAGGTTCACGGTCAGCGTGCCGTATCGGAATCTTTTCTTTTGGGCAGCCATCAGAACCCGCTCCAAGCCTCGCGGTTGAAAACGCGATGACCCCCATCGGACACCAGCGTCGCGTCGTTCGTGCCGAACAGGAACGTCATCGTCGAATCGGTCGCCACCGGATCGACGCCCGGCACGCTGCCCTTGCCGTCACGGATCGCCCGAAGGCGTTCCATGATGTTTTCCCAATGCAACTGCCGGGCTTCGCTGATCTGGCGGTTGTCTACCTCAAGGTAGATCAGCGCCAAATCGAGCGTCAGTTCGCGCGCCCAACTCGCCGTGATCGCGTCAGAAGTCGAAAGCGGGACATCGTAGCCCGCTGGCTTTACGTGCTCGTGGATCGTGTCCTGACCCTTTTCGAGAAACGTAGTCGCCAACGCATCATCGATCGTTCCGTTCGTCTCGTGCAGCAACGCCGCAAGCTCTTCGCTATTCTCGACGCGCTCCTGAACCTGCGCTACCGTGGCGTAGTAGAGTGCCATTATTTCGCCGTAGACGCCTTCGGAATCACCGGCGCTTTCGCCGCTTCCAGCATTTCCTGCAACTTGGCGGCGTGTTCACCGGCCTGCTTGTAGGCCGACACGATCGAATCGTGCGCCGCCTTATACGCGCTCTCGCCGCCAGAACACAGTGCGCCCCAGAGCTTGGCGATGATGTCGTCAAGGTCGCTTCCCGCATGTCCCTTGATCGGCTTCAAAATCTGCCGCGCCTCTTGGGCGATTTCCTGCAAGCGAACCTGAGCCTTGTCGTATTCCATTCCCTTGGGAATCATGCAGACGTTCCTTATGACCAAGTAAACTCGACCGACATGCGCGGCTCGCCATAGGCGAACACGTAACGCTGCCGACAGTAAATTGCGATGACGCCAGTCTTGGCGACCTCTTCGGGTCGAGTGTCAATCTCGATTTCGAGTTCGGTACGCTTCTGGAAGATGAACGGCTTCCGCGATCCGCTGACGATGTTGCAGTACATCTTCGTCGCCTCTGCCGTCGGCGCGAGGTACGGGCTGATGTCTCCATCGGCCACGTTGACGAACACGTTTGTATCGCCGCCACCGGTAAGCGCCGCCTGTACCGCACCCTTGAACGGGTACTCGTAATCCGGGGGGAGAACGAACCGCACCGGCTTTGGCATCCCCATCACGGCGGCGTTGAACGGATTACCCTGATCGTTCTGGAACTTCCAAAGCTGCTTCTTGATGTCGCGCACCGCACCCTGCATTTCCTCCGTGGTCGGGGTGGTGCCGGTCGCCGCTGCCGCCGTCAACTTGTTGTCAATGGTGGCCGAAGAGCCAATCGTGCGCGAGTCGTTGTAGAACGTCGCCGCATCCCAGCCGTTGTACGTCGAGGTCGCGCCGTTGATGAGCAATTGCGCGAACTGGTAATCGTAGAACGTCTGCCACGTTTCGGCGATCTCGTCGATGCGCTGATTGATCGCTCCGGTCTGGTCATCCTCCATCCACTTGCGAGGAATCTCGATCGTAAGTTCAAACTCCTTGTTTTGGACGTTGAACGTGAAATCGCGGATTCCCTGGGCAGAGCGACCGTTGACGAACTCGCGCGGACGCGGAATGAAGCCAGCCATCGCGTGCGGCATGATGTCGGTGTCCGAATCATACATCGCGCAGTGGTTCTGGTAGATCGTCGGGATGCGCTCGAACACCTTGTTGAAGCGACCGGTAACCCCGCGCACCGAAAGCAGTTGCAAATAAGATTGTGCCATTGCAGTTTCTCTCCAAGACGCCTAGGAAATGGCGTCGATGTTCTCGCCGAGTCGCTTCGACTGAATCAAAAACAAATCCTTGACCGGATCGTAGGCAACGATGCTTCCGATGCACTGCGTCGTATTCACGGTTCCGGTGAGCGTGATCGTGTCGTCGCTGTTGCTCGCGCTGTAAACCTTCTTGCCGATGTCAGCAACGGTTCCAGACCCCAGCGCGTGCCAGAAATACCCGCCCATCAGAACCTTGCATCGCTTCACCCCGTCACCAAGCACCTTTTCAAGTGCGATTCCAGCGAACTGTTGAACGGTAGATGCTGACGCAGAGGTTGGGATAACCAACGCTCCGGTTGACAATAGAATCGAACAAAGCGCACCGGCGTAAATCTGAACCGCGTTTGTGACGATCGGTTCGATAATGATCCCTTGTCCGGGATACGTATCAACTTGCCGATTGGCAGACAAAGCCATTGGTCATTCTCCTTAAGCGAACTTCAGCGCCTCATCGGCGGTCAGTTTCCCCATCTTGCTCTCTCGCAAGACTTGATTCACGTAATCGGCACGACAATCGAACATGTTGGCATCTGGAGCCGAATCGAATGCGCGACTTGCGGCAACGATGACGTTCTCTCGGCTGTTGCCCGTGCCGCTGGTCTGCGTCGTCTGCACGCGACCAGACGGGATTACCGGATCGATAGCCGCGACCATCGCGTCGCCTTCGGCTTCGGAAAGTGCGTACACGTTGCGGATTGACGACAGCAACGCCGCATTGTGGCGGATGTTCTTGGTTCGGCAGGCTTCGTCGATCTTCGCTTCGATGCGACGATCTTTCGCAACCTTCGCTTCCTCTGCACGCTCTTTCTCGATCGCGTCGAGCTTCTCGCGCAGCACCTTGACCTCATCGGTCTGGGCGCTTCGCGCCTTCAACTTCTCAACCGCGATGACAACCTCATCGGGCTTGGCGTCGGCCTTCAGCCCAAGAGCTTCGGTCAGCACCTTGCCGATCGTGTCATCAGCCACAACCACCGGCTCTTTGGCCTGTTCTTTCGCTGCCATTTCTTCAGTCTCCATTTTCCGGGCCTCTTCGATAAGCCCGACAAGCATTTCGATTGCCTCTCCAATCGTGTCGATTGGGTCTTGGTCGGGAGCTATCGTGACGCCGGAGCTTTTCAAAAGTTGAACACATGAATCAAGAGTGTACGCCGCGTTGTGAAGTTTCTTGGAAACCTTCGATGCCTCTGTCTCGCCAATGAAGTCGTAGTTGGCGGCGACCAAATACTCATCGTCGCCAACCTCGACTCCGCGCGACGCAGCATACTCAAGGATTTCCGGCATTTTCTTTGTCGCGGGCTTGTTCGTCAGCGCCAGCGAATGAAGGCGGGTGATAGCGTGCGTTTCTTTGTTGAATGCGGCCACGGGAGAAACATACTTGACTTTCTTGGTGCGAATCAGGTCGTTGGCCTCGTCGCTCAATTCGACGGTGGCCATGATGCCCTTGCCCTTTTCGTAGGCAAGCGACTTGATCCAGCCGGTCGCGTTCGGTGCCGCGCCCTTATCGAGCGTCGAGTGATCGAAGTCGATAGGAAGGTCCACGCCCTGATCGGTAAACGCATCAATGGCATCTTTCGCGGACGAGGCATCGACAATGCCGGGGTTCTCATACCCCGCAAAGTCAGACTCGCCGTCTGGGATGACCAGCATCTTGGTGATGCGTTTTTCGTTGTCAGACTTCTTCGCCATACGCAATAGTCATACGACCATTTCGTAAAGCGTCAACGCGATTTGCGTCGCCGTCGGTATTGCGTGGCGTTGCTACCAATCTTGCGACGCTCAATTATGGTGCGAAGGTCGAGGGCGGTCACAACTCCGCGTATTTGGGATTCCGGCCTATTCAGTGCTTTCATCAAATCCTTTGTATTCATCCATCGCCGATCGATCGCGGCGAGTACGGCATCCCTAATTGACGACGGCTCGTCACCGTCTTCGTCGTCGTCTTGCGGACCATCGGGGTCATCTTCTGGTTTTGGCTCCCCCACCGGACGCCCGAAATTGTCCGTGGCGTTCGGAAGTGCACCCAATGGGGGCAACGGCTTGCCCAAAAGCTCGGCGATTCGCTCGCGCAGAGCGTTCACCAGCGCCAAGTCTCCCGCTCGCGTGGCTCGCTCGATACCCAGCGTCAACTCGTTGACGGTCAACGCGATGTCCTGATCGGTGCGAGATTCTTCAGGCTTCGTTGTCGGAACGGGGATGTTCAGCTTTTCGTACAGCACGTCATCATCAATGTGCAACCCGTTCTCTTTCGCCAGCCTGATTTGGTCGATCGCCAGCCGCTCGGCCTCGATGTCCTTTTTCTCTTTCATCTTGCGGCGGAACCACGGCAGCGGCATGTCACGTCCGGGGTACCGAAGCACCAGCATCGGCTTGATGATGTTCTGCTCGATGTTGTCAGATTCTGCCATGAGGTCCGATGCGAGCAAGTCCGAACGAACCGACTGGTGCACCTGCCCCAGCGCCCGCGATCCGCTGTCGCGCACGTCGCTGGTTAGCGTCTGCATGAGGTACAGGCGGGACAAGGCATCGTCACACCAACGCGCGCCTTCCTCGAAGAACGCGCCGCCGGTTCCGGGGGTCAGCGTCTCCAGGCGGGCGCCCTCACCCATTCCGTTCAGGATGCCCCAGAAATCCATGCTGATGTTCTTCATGGCGCTTTCGGCGGCGGTCTTGTCGGCATCTTCCAGCTTGCGACCGGGGAACAAGATGCGGGCAGGAACCGAGTACACCTCCATCCAAGTCATCCACGCGATCTTGAGGTAGTATTTGAAGATGAAAAGTCTGCACGCGGGGTGCACCAGCGTCATCGCCAGCGGGTACGGAGTGCGTTGCATCGGAACCCAAACGCAGAACTTCCCCCACGGCATGGGCTGGCCTTGAGGGTTCCCGTCGATTTTGATGTTGATGTACGGCTCGCCCGATGACGGCGCAGTGAACCGGGTGTGCGGAACGTCAACAGTCTCGACCAATTCGCTGTTTTCAAACACCAACTCGGTTGCCGCGACGCCCGACGTGATGGCCAGCAGCAAGTGCTTGACCGTCTGACGGAATGTGCCGACTTTGCGTAGGGATTCCTTGACGTAGGTGGCCGACTCTTCCGCTGCCGCTTCGTCTTCTGTTTCCGCGTTCGGCAGGATTTCCCAGTCCAGTGCGGACAATGCCATGCGGCGCGATTCGGATAGGAACGCAATCTGCTCGTCGCGGCGCTCAAGCTCGATCGCAAGCTCAGGGAGTGCCGCGTAGTCGCCGTTGTCGACTGATTCAATGATGGATTTGAACTTGCCCGGAAGCGGCTCTGTGAATGGCTTTTCCCGGAATGCGTCATACACCCGCGACCAGTAGGTTTCGCGGCCAGATGGTATTGTGGATGTCGCTCGCTGGATGCCGAAGCCGACACGTTCGTTTGCTGACTTTGCCATAACTACCACCTTTCGAGCGCTGGCCTCATGCCACCGCGCACGTACTCGACCGGACCTGCCGAATCACCCGCCGCCGCACACGCACACAGGCACGCGAAGAACCGATCGGAGTGACCGTCGGGACTCATCGGGGCGACGTGCTTGACGGCTCCCGACGCTGACACAATACGCTTGACCGCGCGGAAGTCGCTCATCACTTCGTCATCGTGCGGAATCCAAAGCCGATCCTGCTCCATCCACTTCCGCATTCGTTCGACACCGCTGTTCTTTTCCTTGTCGTTCAAATACAGGGGAACGATAAGCGAACCGTGCTTGCGGACAAGGGTTTCGGCGGTCTGGCCGTTGTAGCCAGCATCGATTCCGACCTTCATCACGCCGTCGAGTGAGGCCGCCTGATCGAACCATTTGTCCTGCTCGTGGAATGCGGTGCGCTCAAGAACCTTCACTGCAACGGTCTTGAACAGGTCGCCGGTTTTTTGCAGAACCCAGATCACGCTGAGCGACTTCGATCGCCCGATGTCGATGCCGACGTACAGGTTTCTCTGCCCTCGTAGCGCCAGCGGGTTCCAATCCGACGGGCATTCCCAGTGCATTGCACGATCGAGAACTTCGGGCGGTATCGCAAAGCTATCGCCGCCGATGGCGAACCCGTGCACGTACTGGGCTGCAAGGTCCGCGCCCATTTCCTTTTCGCGGCGGCGAGCGTGTTCGGCATTCAGCGGGTTCTCGGTTGACGATCCGCGATAGACCTTGAACTTCGGGTTCCGCTTGTCTTTCGGCAGCCGTTCGTTCTTTTCAAACAGATCGTAGAACCAAGTGCCTTCGCCTTCGTGCGTGCCCGTGCACAGGATGAATCGCTCGGCATCGGGTACCGCCGGATCGCGGGTTCGCTGACAAGCGTTTTCCCAAACGTCATCAAGCGGGTAGCAGATGCCGCGACGGATGCGCGCTGGTTCGTCGATCCACGTCCGACCAACTTCAAAGCCGGTCATTGTGCGTGCGGTGTTCGCTGACTTAAGAATGAACTTTGAGGCGTACTCTGGTGTATTTATGTGATAGCGTTTGCGGTCAACCGAATGCTCAATGCCCCACATCGTGAGCCGTTCAGTGATCGCGGGGATCATCACTTCGTCGAGTAGTGATTGCGTCGGCTCAATGCCCAGCGTGTCTGTGCCGGGATGATGTATGTGATTCGTGACTGCCCACGCTGCACCGAGGTATGACTTTCCGCCGCCAGTGCCACAAATTGCCGCTTTGTAGAGTGTGTACCAGTCCTGAAAGCAGTTGAACTGGAAACCGGGATTGGCGTCGAAGTATAGTAGACGCTCATCCGGCGTGCCCGTTTCCGCCGGAGTGTCCATTGCCGTTCCCATTCTTTTCCGCGAGTTGTTCGGCGAATCTGTTCACGCCGATTGGTTCGGAAGCCTTGTTGCCGCGCAGTGCTACGCGACGCACGATCAGTTCGACTTGCTTCGGTTCATCGTTCAATGATTCGATGAACTTCATTAGAACGTAGTCCGACGACTCGTCGATTGCTCGCTCTATCGCCTTGTCAACGAGCGCCTCTCGCTTCGTTCGCTTTCCGTCGATCGATTCTTCGAGGATGTAGCGCATCAGGGCATTGAAGCCAAGTCCGCGCGGCCTTCCTGCTGGATTTCCCGACTGGCCGGGAAGGAATGTACCGGGCTTCCTTTCCCTGATGGGTTCCTGCTTGTTCTGTTCTGGCTTTACTTCCTCATTGCCTTCCACGTTACGACCCCATGCGATCCGTCAATTATAGGCCGGTCCTGTGTTTCTAATCGTTTGGTTGCTGAAGGTTACGCAGCTTCAGCGCCCAGCAGGACTGAGGGTTATAGGGGCTGGGCGGTTTTGTCAAGTGGCGTATGATGTTTCACGTGAAACAGATTATCGGCTGCGTCATTTCGCGCACCACGCGCGAACAAATTGTTCACAAATTGTCCTTTTCTAGTGGACAATCTGTGAACACGTTGTATACTACTGTCATGGAAACGACGATGACAAACGCGACGGCGAGCTACGATCGGGCGATGAGCGAGTGGTCGAAAAGGCCCGGTCCGGTTCGGTGTATGCCGGTCGAGCCGGTCGAATGCTCAGGTGGATGCGGTTTTGCGGTTGATCATGATTGGGCTGCGCCGAGCGATCCGGGCATGTGCTTCGATTGCTGGCTGCGGGCGTCCTGTGACGTATGTGGCTGCCGCAATGAGGTTTGCGGCGATGGGGATGGTGGGTGTCTTAACGCGAAGGTGGTGCAGAGTGATGCTCAGTGAAAGGATTGAGGACAATACGCGGTTCATCGCGGCGGTTCGATACACCGATACTGTAGTTGAACGGCTCAAGCAGATAATCGACGCCGGGGCTGGAGGAGTGGCCGACATCGGACTACTGATGGGCGTCGTTCGTGATGCACACTCCGATGGGTGGATTGCTGGACAGGAAAAGCAAAATGCGGAAATCCGTGCAGATTTCGTTGGAGGCTCACCGGCTGGCGTGCAAGCTAGCTGCTGAGCAACGCCCGGCGTTGAATATCGGGCAGCTTGTTGAGCGGCTGATTTTTCAGGAGGCAGAGCGTGGCGACAGCAGAACGGGCGATGACGGTGTGCGACCGTTGCAAGGTAGAGAAGAAGGCAACGTGGCGTTACCTGATAAAAGTCGAGAAGCAAATGATCGATGGTAGGCCGCTGGGCGACAAAAATCACATCATGGAGCTTTGCGTTCCGTGTGGGACACGCCTAGAGCGATTTGTTGGCCGTGGAGTTGACGACGCAGCGCTACCCGAAGATGTGGTTGTAGAATCGTGACCCACCCCCTTGACAAGCCGTTTGCGATACGTTGTGATGGTCCGCGTGAGAATACGCTATCCATCGCTGGACTGATTTCGGGTGTTACCCGTCGCCCTGTTGCGGGGTCGGCGCATTCTCACAAAACGCATACCCAAACCCCCTGCGGGGCGCGGGTAATGCCCGACTTCCATCGTGCTTGCGTGGGACACGCAAAGGCGCGAACCATCGCCAAGAGGTTTGCCCCTGATGCACGGGAGCCGATTGTCCCTGTGGCGAAAAACCGATTCGATACAGCAGCGGGTATCCTCCAACACGATGCCGCTGCGGGAAGTTCACCGCCCGCGAGGAGCGATAGGGTGAGGCGTGACGGCGACCAGAACCGTCCTGTGATGACCCGATGTTCCCCCCGTGAGGGTAGCGACGTACAGACGTGGGGTAAAAAGTCGGCGCGGCGAAGGGTGCAAGGCAGGATACCGCGAGACCAAGTAACGAGCCTGCCCGGTCAAGCGACGACTCATCCGAGCCAATGGCGCGGTCAAGTATCGCTTCGACTCCTGTGTTTTCGCAGGGGTCGGTGCGCGCTCCGATCTATCCGTCCAATATGGGTGGTGAATACAGATGGCTATCAAACACTCTCGCAAACGGGCGCGACGGTGGCTGCTGAACGAGAAACGACGCGAGCGGCGACTCAACGGGTACCCGGACAACTGGCCCGCACCGAGCCAAAAACAACTTCGCATTTTCGGGGAAGTTTCCTACTCGTTCTATCTCAGGACCAAATATTGGCGGAAGGTGCGCTCATTCATAATTCGGCGCGACGGCAACAAGTGCGCGTGCTGCGGCTCGGCAGAGAAACTTGAAGTTCATCACAAGTTTTACCGGGGTCGTGGCCGCGAACTGCCGAAAGACCTTGTAACGTGGTGTTCTGACTGTCATGGCCAGCATCACGATGCCGAGAAGGAACGCAATCGCCCGATGTGGCAGAGGTAATCAACATGACATACGTATACATTCCCGACAGTACCCCACCGTCGTGTTCCAGTTGCGGGAACACTGCCGACAGGTTCCTTACGGTCTATATCGAAAGTGCCAGGTTTTCGTCCGAGCCTTCGCCAGTCAATAACCCTGCGTTCTCGTGCGGGGCAACGCTTTGTCACGAATGCGTAGCCAAAGTGGTCGAAGGAGTCAGGAAAATTATGTTCTGATAGAGGCCAAAAAACAAGGCCGAGTGTTGTCGCACCCGGCCAAGCTCACGGCTAACGTTTTAGGAGAACGCAGCCATGCAGATCGTACCTGAAGAAACCCCCCAGTCAATTCACGAGCGGATCGTTGACGAGTACCGTGCGCGGTATCTCGCGGGCGACGACTTTGTTGACGAGCTTGCGCTCGAGATCGTGGTCGAACAACTAGAAAGGGAGAAAGTCGATTAAACGGGAACATGAAGCCGCGTGGATTGTGTTTGTGTGCATGGTTGGCGTGGCCTTTGCGGTACTGCTGGAGGTAATATGCTGATTCCAATTGAAATTGCCCGTGGCGTTGCGACGCAAGCTGCGAATGAGGCATTTCGATACCCCATCGATTGCATCCACTTTGAGCGGCTTAGCCCCGACAGACTCCGCGCCGTGGCGACGAACGGGCGCTGCATGATTGTCTGCGACTGGGATGAGCAGCCGGTGGCCGACCATCACAAAATGCTTGTTCCTGAACGCGCGGAGCCGGGATTTTCGGCGTTGATTCCGGCGGCAACAGCCGTGGAGATCGCGCCGAAAACAAAGTCGCCGATGGAGTTAACGGAAGTCGGCGACCTTGCTGGTGTTCATTTGGGGTTTCGACACAATAGGTGCGCTACTGAGATCACCCTAAACGAAAAGCCGTCGCTTCCATTCCCCGAATACCGAAAGGTGATCCCCTATAGTTGCGGTTCGGTTTCCATAACGTTCAATCCCCGCATGATGGTAGGCGCACTGAATGCGATGATTGGGTGTGGCGTTGCGCCTGAGGGAGATAGTTATGTCACGCTGCGGGTGTCCGATCCGCATAAACCGATGACACTGGAGGCGCGGGGGCATGACGGGCGCGAATGCCTTGTAGTGCTTATGCCCGCGAGTGGCGATGTTGAAACGTCGATCTTGCCGCGAGGAGCGATGACGTGATGCGTAGTTTGTGCAAGCACTATCAGGAGGAAGAGTAACATGGCAACGAATGATATGGTAATTCAGCGCGGCGATATACAGAAAGTACCAAGCACGCTCGACATTGGGCAGGTACTCAACGCCGCGATCGAGAAGGGAATCCCTGTCTCGGAATTGAAAGAGGCGTTTGACCTTGTGCGAGACATGGCACAGGTTCAACGCGAGTCGCAATTCAATACGGCGTTTGCCAAGTTCAAACGCGAATGCCCGCCGATCGTCAGGCGCACGGAAGATGCGTACAACACCGTGACGCGCAACGGCGTCCGCATGGCGCGCATGTATGCGTCGCTCGACGACATTTCGATGACGGTAGATGGGGCATTACACAATAACGGGCTGTCGTATCACTGGTCAGATTCTGAGTTGACCAAAGACGGTTGCATCATTCGTCGCTTTGTACTGACGCATGAATCGGGGTTTTCGAGGTCAACGTCAAGCCCGCCGATACCGATCGAGGGTGGAGAGGCGTACAAGGCGATCAGCGCAGGACGCAAGGAAACGTCGGCCAGTCCACAGCAACGCATGGGCGTTGCTGACACATATGCTAAACGCTATTCGATGACCTCCGGCCTGGGTATACCGACGTGCGACGAAGATGACGACGCATCGTCGCACCATCAACGCGAAGCGGAGCCGACCATCACCGAAGAGCAGGCCCGCACGATCAACGACATGGTTATTGCGTGTGACCAAGACAATAAATGGACCAGCAAGGAAGGCCGCGCGGCGTTCTTCAGGACGGTCACGGGCAAGGCGACGGGCGACAAGGTGTCGGACATTCTCGCGTCGAAGTACAACGACGCAGTGAAGGCTTTGAAAAAGGCAATGGAGAAGAAGGCTGGTGTGGCATGATGCCGGAAAGCGGGCAACGATTCGTGGATGCCCTCGCGCACGCCAAGATCGAAAAGAAAATAAGCGGGCAACTTATTCAGAGCGCTTGGAGTGCGTTCGTTGATATCGTCAACACGGGGCAACTTCCGAAACAAATCGCTATCGATGGGGCGGTGGCCATTGTGGATTGCCTGCTTTCGTTTCAAGAGGCTGGAGGGACAATCTTATTTATTTCCCCGAAGGAGGATGGCGCATGATTATCGTTGATTGCAAGCAATACGATCCGGTTTGGATGGCGGCGAGGATCGGGATTCCAACATGCTCAAACTTCGACAAGTTGCTCGCGCCGAAGAAACTGGAGCCGTCGAAATCGGCTGACGGCTATCTGTGGCAATTGCTGGCCGAATGGCTGGTGGGGCATCCGCTCGAAAGCGGGTCGACGGCATTCATGTCGCGTGGCTCGGAGTTGGAAGATCAGGCCGTTGACTGGTACATGGTAGAGAAGCAGGTGGACGTGAAGCGGGTCGGGTTCATTCTCCACGACAACCGAATGTGCGGCGGATCGCCTGATGGACTGGTGGACGCGGGCGAGGGCGGTATTGAAATCAAGTGTCTTTCGCTGGTGAATCACGTCGAAGCGTTGTGCGCGACTCCCGACGTTTACGATTACCGATTGCAGATTCAGGGTTACATGTGGCTGACCGGCGCGAAGTGGTGGGACCGGGTGTACTTTCATCCTGAGTTGCCGCCGGTTATTCTGCACGTTGAGCGTGACTTGCAGGTCATCGCGGCGATTGAAGAAACGGTGGTTGAGTTCGTCGAACGGATCGAGCATTGGCGGAAGTGGCTGGTTGAGGTCAAGGGCTGCACGCCGCGCAAGCCCCAGACCTTGGAAGATTTGGAGCGGGCGCGGGCGGCGCGTAATGCTGCGGATGAGAGGGCTGCGCTCGAGGCCGATGAGTTTGATCTGTCTCCGAACCCTTCGGTAACTCCGAATAGTTCGATTCCCCCGCAAGAGGCGAAAACGGAGCCAGCAATAGTTCGATCAATGGAAGAACCGCTTCCGCAGCCGATATTTCCGGTTAGTTCGATTTCCCCGCAAGAGGCGGCGTTGGGGTTCTTCGCGTGACGTATCTACGTTTTGTAGAAAGGTGAAATAATGGGCGATGCGGCAGATGCCATTCTTGACGGCGACTTTTGTCAGGAGTGCGGCGAGTACATGGCGGGTGGCGATGGCTACCCGAGGACGTGCGAAACCTGTTTGCGCGCCCACGCCAACACTATCCGATCTCACAACAAAAAACGTGGCCGCAAGAGGCACATGGACACGGGGAAGGGGGAAGAGAAGAAGCCATGACGTTTGAAGAATGGAAAGAGTCGCTGGCATTTGAACTGTCCCCAGGATTGGAGAGGATGACGAAATTGGCCTACCTTGAGGCATTAAAGCACGCGGCGTCTGTTATGTGTTATGGCTGTCGCAAAGGGTATAGCGTAGTCAGGTTGGGGGGGAGCAGCGCCGATTACTTCCATCCGGCCCAGTCGCGCTGTTTCGCATCCGACATCCACAAGGCAATCGCGGCGATGACGGAATAACTTCCCCGGCGACACCTGCCGTTATCAAGTGGTGTGACAGCCGGGAGAGACCGGCATTGAGGCTGTGTTGATGGGGTGTTAGCGTGACATGCCCACTCTTCGCGGGTCGTGCCGCGAGCAGCCAGTATGGTGAATGACATGAACGAGACAATCGCCAAGAGGCCCGTTGGTCGCCCGCGAAAGCTGAAGGAAGCCGACTTCGCGTTGCTCGGCACCGATAACGATGTCTGCGTGGCCGCGAAGCTTGGGGTTTCAGCGCGCACCGTGTGCCATGCCCGCGCCAGGCTCGGCATTCCGGCGGTTCGTCGTCACTCGAACAGGAACCCGCAAAAGAAAGGCCCGCTATTCGACATCCCGATCGAAGAGTTCTCTACTACGCGGGATTGTGATCTGGCCGAAAAATATGGAGTTACTCGTGAGCGCATTCGGCAGGTGCGCGTGGAGCGCAGCATCCCAAAATGCGGCAAGCGCGGTCCGGTCCCCCGTGAGCGTCGCAAGTGCTTGGCCTGTGGTGGTGTGCTGTCTTTGAAAACGAAGGGCGAACACTGCATTCGGTGCCTTGTTCCGCACGGTCGCAAGACAAAGCCCTGCGAGGTTTGCGGTAAGCCGTTCTGGAAACAACAAGGCGTGATTCGCACCTGCTCTAAGGCGTGTGCGTCGAAACTGATGTCGCTATCGCACGGTGGCAGCGTGTGAGCGGGGTTCTTTTGTTCTTTGGTTCTTTGGTTGATTGGTCCCATGAGCACAATACCAAAAACGGCACTCGATCAACACATTGCCATTCTCGGTAAGACCGGGAGCGGCAAGAGCTATGCCGCCAAGGGAATTGTTGAGCGACTTCTTGATGAGAAGCGTCAGATATGCGTTATTGATCCCACCGCTGCGTGGTGGGGGTTACGTCTTGGGCATGACGGCAAGTCTAAAGGTTACGATGTAGTTCTTCTCGGCGGCGCGCACGCAGATATCCCACTGTCCGAACGGTCCGGGGCTGCGGTGGCACGACTTGTCACCCAGCAGCACGCAAACGTAGTTATCGACACGTCGGGCCTAACGGTAGGAGAATATACTCGATGGTTCATCGATTTCGCCGGGACACTGTACACAACGATCAGGTCACCACTACATTTGGTCATAGATGAAGCTCATTACTTCATGCCGCAAGGAAAGTCGCCAGATGTTGACGCAGGCAAAATGCTTCACGCTGGTAATCGCCTGATGAGCGGCGGGCGCTCGCTCGGCATACGCGGCATGATGATAACGCAGCGTCCGGCCAAGTTGCACAAGGACTCACTAACCTGTGCCGACACGTTGATTGCGATGCGAGTGCTGGCCCCGCAGGACAGGTCTGCCGTCAAAGAATGGATTGACGGCGCTGGAGACCAGATTCTCGGAAAACAGGTTCTCGACTCGCTGGCGCAGCTTAAGCGCGGCGAGGGCTGGATTTGGTACCCCGAAGGCGGACACCTTCAACGAACACAGTTTCCAAAACTCACGACCTACGACAGTTCGGCCACCCCAGCGCACGGCAGCAAGGCCGGTCCTTCCGTTCGAGAAATCGACCTCAATGAAGTTCGCTCGGCAATGGCCGATGCCGTAAAGGAGGCAGAGGCCAACGACCCGAAATTGCTGCGGGCAGAGATTGCGAAGCTCAAGGCATCAAGGCTGGTCGTTGACGATCAGAAAGCCATTGAACGTGCCGTTGCCGCACGCGATCGTGAATGGGAATCTAAGATCATGGAAGTGCAGCGCCAATCGCAAGGATTCGTTACACGACTTCGCAAAATCGGAGAGTTGGCTCATCTAAATGGAGAGTCGGTACCGATCACGATTGAACGACCGACAGGACATCAGTCGGTGGCGGCGTTCGACAACAGTTCGCGGAAGCAATCAGAACCTAAATCTCCCGCTGGCGACATTGGGAAAGGCGAAAGGACGATTCTCACCGCCGTAGCTCAACACGGGCAGGGCGTGACCAGGGAACAATTGACAGTGTTGACCGGATACAAACGGTCGAGTCGGGACACCTATTTGCAACGCTTGCGATCAGCGAGACTGATTGAAGATGGCGACACAATTACGGCAACCGCGTCAGGAATAGATGCGCTTGGCAGTGATTATGAGCCGCTCCCAACTGGCGATGCTCTCCGTGCCTACTGGATGGAGCGACTGACCGGGGGCGAGCGCGCGATCTTCGCAGCGGTTTGCGATGCGTATCCACAACCAATTAACCGGGAAACGATTACGGAATCAACTGGATACGCCCGATCATCGCGCGACACTTACCTTCAGCGATTGTCATCGAGGCGGCTAGTGACGACGAATAGAGGGATTCGCGCTTCGGACGAATTGTTTTCGGGGTAGCGGCGTGTGCCGCCGGGCGTATCCTCGCCAATGCGGACGCCCGCCCCGACGACATGCGGTAGCTCAATGGAAGAGCATCGGAGTTCTAACCCGAAAGTTGAAGGTTCGAGTCCTTCCCGCATGAGTGTGCTGTAGCTCATTGGCAGAGCGGGACGCTTATAACGTCTTGGTAGTTGGTTCGATTCCAACCAGCACAAAATTAGCCGATCAACTAAGTTTAGGCGATCGACTTGGCGGGTATGGAGTTGTAGAACATGAATCTCGCTGAACTCATAAAGCACTATGAAAATGAATCGCTTCCGAATCCTGCGTACACGACGCTCTGCGTGCTTCGCCGGTTCGCGCCGGTCGAGAATTGCCGGTATGCGGTTCAATACGGCGGGGTGACTGAGGCGGCATTCAAAAGAGTTCGTTTTGCCGAACAATTTGCACGCCTTGCGCGTCGAGACACGCCAAACGATCTTCCGTTCGAGATTGTAGACCTAGAAACTGGGACGGTTTTGCTGAAACTGGAAAATCCGCTTGACCACGATCGGGTGGCGTAGTAGAGTTTGGGCATGGCACACGTAATCAAACGTTTTTCTCGTCGATCCTAGTCCGTCGCCCGGTGTTCCGTGGCTTGCGTGTGCCAACATTCTTTGCCCGTGCCGGGCACGGACTGGGGTCGATGACGCGCATGGATTGGGCATGGCCAAGCTTCCATCGTTTCAGTTCTATCCGGGTGATTGGCTGAGCGATGCGGCGTTGCTTCGTTGTTCGTTGGGCGCTCAGGGCGCGTGGATCAGGATGCTTTGTCTTATGCACCAGTGTGACGAGCGAGGTGTGCTTGTAACAGACGGTCGACCGTGGGCAGTCGATGAGATTGCAGCGGCGATCGGAGGCGACAAGCAGGCAGCGTCGTTGTACGTCACGGAATTGCTTGAGAAGGGGGTAGCTCGTCGGTCCAGTGCTGGCGCTATTCTTAGCTCACGTATGGTCCGTGATGAGGCTATTCGCCTCGAACGTGTTAAGGCAGGCAGTCTTGGTGGTCGTCCTGAAAAGCAAAACGAAAGCAAAACGAAAGCAAAACACAAAGCAAAACGAAAGCAAAAGCCTGAAGATGAAGATGAAGATGAAGAAACGGGGGTTACAGAAAACGGAAGGGGTGCGGGGAAACCACCGCCCGAAGGGGGAGACTCCGCCCCGACCGAGCCAACGTTCACGACCCGCCGAAACGCGATTTACGAGGCACTGGCGGCGTGTTTCTACCCCAGCGGGGTACCAAACGGGAAGCGTGGATTGGTAGCCGCAGCGGCCACGGAAATCGTGAAAACCTTCAACGGGAGCGTCGAAGATGTCAAACTTAGACACGCCAACATCCCCCGGTCATGGAGCGGAACAACCCCACAAGGACTCGTCGACCACTGGGACGACCTTGGACCAAACGGAACGCTTCGAAGCAGCCCGCCGTCGCTATTTGGCGCAGCATCCGCCGAAGCCCAAAGCCCCGCCCGTATCAAGGCCCAGCCCGGAAAGTACGACAATCTCAAGATCATCCACGCAGGACCGCCGCCAACCCCTGTCAGCGGCAATGCGTCGGGAAGCAACAAAGACGGGCTGGGAGCCGATCGGAGCGGGTGATTCTGATGTCAGGACGTGCGGACCATTTTCTGAGTTGGCTCGATGGGACGAAGTTTCTACCGGCGTGCAGGACGCGATCGAGAAAGCCGCCCGTGGCGGATCGTGCTGGCCGCTGGTGCTGATTGGCCCAGCAGGAAGCGGAAAGACATGCGCCGCCGTCGCATCCGTGATGAGATGGGGAGGTAAGTTCTGGCAGCTTAATGAGTTCTGCGATTTGCTCATCGATGCGGCTCAGGATCGCCTGTACCACAATAGCTGTGGCGTTGGCTACAAGATCACGGCTCGCGCGATCTGGGATGAATGGCGAACGGCGAAACTGGCGGTGATAGACGACGTGGGCACGCGAACGAAAGTCAGCGATCACCAATTCGACACGCTCAAGCGTCTGCTGGATTCACGAGAACTGCGACCGACGATCGTAACCACCAATTTGCAGATTGACGGAATTGCCAGCGTGTTCGATGACCGCGTGGCGAGCCGACTGGCTGGCGGCACCGTCATTCAATTCGATGGGGACAGGCGGCTGGGGAGAGAGACATGCACGCACTGAGAACAAGGAGGGATGCGACATGAGCCGAAACTCGAAGATCGAATGGACGGAAGATACTTGGAACCCCGTCACGGGATGTTCGCGGGTGTCGGCGGGCTGCGACCATTGTTTCGCCGCGCGCATCTCGCACCGATTCGCGCACACCAAGGCTTACGAAGGCCTCACCGTTCTCAACGGCAATGGCTATCGCCACTTCAACGGCACGGTTCGTTTGCTGCCCGAGCGCCTTGCCGATCCGATCAAGCGCAAGCGACCCACGACGTGGTTCGTGAACAGCATGAGCGACCCGTTTCACGAAAAGGTGCCGTTCGAGTTCATCGACAAGGTGATGGCGGTTATGGCTTTCACGCCACGACACACGTACCAAGTATTAACGAAACGCCCGCAGCGAATGGAAGAATATCTATCGACGCGGGCAAGATCATCAAAGTTCATTGAGTCTGCCGGAGCCGAATTGGGCGCGATCGATCCGCGACCAGTGCAAGGCGGCTGGCGTGCCGTTCTTTATGAAGCAGATGACCGGCAAGGCCCGCATACCAGATGACCTGATGATCCGGGAGTACCCACGATGAGACGCGCAATCGGACGTATGCCGCTAGGCTCGCGGATGAACAAGCTCGAAGCGAGCTACGCGGAACGGCTACGGCTACTCAAGCACGCGGGCGAGATTTACGATTACTGGTTTGAACCGCTAAAGCTTCGCCTTGCTGACAACACATATTACGCCCCGGATTTTCTGGTGATGAACGCAAACTGCGAATTGGAATTGCACGAGGTCAAGGGTCATTGGGAAGATGACGCGCGGGTGAAGTGGAAGGCAACGGCTGAGAAGTTTCTGATCTGGCGGTTCGTCGCAGTCACGTTTGTTCGCGGCGAGTGGAAGTTTGAAGTGTACGGAAAGGAATGAACATGAAACGAGCTATGACATTATTTGCAACGGTTGCGATCGCAGCGAGTGCTGCGGCACAGGAACGAATCTCGATGATCTACGACGTGGGCAACAAGCGGATCACCACATCGCCGCTGCTCAACGCCCACGCATTCAAGCGCGTGCCGAATGCGAACTACTTCATCACGGTTGCACCGAACGATGCGAAGTTCCGGGCGGTCGGGGGCTACTACCATAGCTCGGCTACCGGCGGATGGCTGGGCATCACTGTCGATGACGTGGAATACTTCCCGTCGTGCCTCCCCCTGAAGCCCGCGATCGGCGTTAAGGCCGGGATGCCGCTTGGCGGCGACACGGCCAAGAATTGTGCGCCGTACCAGTGGTATTGGGATGGGGTGCTGAACGGTCGTTGCGACGGAATCAGCACGTACCGCGAAAAGAACCTGCAATGGTCAACCAAGATCAACACCGGGACTCAGGACTTCAAGCGGTTCGTGATCGACTTCAGGGGCGGCAAGCCTGAACAACTGCCCGTAGATTCCCCCACGCTATATTGCACGACGGCGATCAGGACTTACCGCGAAGGCTTCGAGGTGTCGAACGCATCGGAGCCGTGCCGTAACCATGTTGGCGTCGACGTGAACGGTGTGCCTACGTGGGTTGTCGGGCTGTACGACTCGACCGACCCCGGCAAGACCGCCGCGATCCTGAACCTCGTGGAGTCTGAGCTAGCGCCCGAAGCCTACATCGTCGACTGGAACGAAGCGGGCGGGCAGATACCCGCGATGCAGGCGATCGTCGGGGCGCACAAAGTGTATCCGCTGGTGTGGGTGACGTTGACGGGAACGGCTAACGGGCAGCCGTGCTTCACGCCGTCTACGTTCGTCAGCGACTTCCTTGCTGGCCACTCGTTCGCCGAAGTAGTGATCCAGTCTCAGGGAGATTCGATCGCGGTGAGCAATCAGTTGGTGACGCTGCTTGGAGGAAACCAATGATGCGATTCACACCAATGACGGGGGTGTATTCCACGTCCAGAACCGCCGATCGCATGGCGGATCACAATTCCGTGCGTGAAGGGATTAAAACCCTGAATGGGCTTGTTGAATCGGCCATCGTGTACTTCAGGCCGTGGATGATCGAGGACGGCACGATGGCCAATGTTGTCCGTTGCGCTAACGTCAACGGCATCCGCATCATCCCCGGCATGAGGCCGGACCTTGCGGCACAAGGCCACTTTGAGTCAAAGAATCCGCCCCCGTGGTCACAGGTGAACTGGGACGAAGTATCGCGGATGATGAAAGCGGCTATGAATATCACCAAGAAACGTGATTTCTTCGTTGTCATGGAACCGGCGTTCAACCCAGAGAAGCCGCCAACCGAAGACGAGTTTGTCTACGCCATGCGCGCGATGTACAAGACGGGCGCGCATGTAATCATGGACCGTCCATACATCGACCACGAGCATATTTTCCGCGATACCCCGTGGCTGAGATTGGCCCATGAAAACCTGAAGTCAGTGTGGTCTTTGCTTAATCAGCGATCGATGCGGATCGCACCGGGCATTTCGTATTCGTTGCTGGCGAACCCCAAGATCAATGACAAGCAACGATGGGACGCCGAAGATACCATGCGCGACATTGTGGGTAACGATCGATTCATGCGTCGGTACTTCGTCACGGCGAATGGTCGCTGGCCGGGCGATTCGACGACGGACTACATGAAGGTTTCTTCTGACAATGAGATGTTCGATTTCCTCGACGCGATTGAGCATCACGCAGAAGAAGGCGACCAGCCCCCCATCGCGTACATCCACATCGACCAGTTCGTCGACGTGTGTCAGCAGATACGGAAGGCGGTGACGAATGGCTGAGAAATATTGGGTGGGGGAAGTGCTGGTTACAGTCAGCATTCCGTTTGTATATGACGACGGGTGCCCAGACGAAAACACAGCCGTACACATAGCTCAGTGTATGGTTGACAAAGAAGGATTGGCGTTTGTGGATGCCGAGACCGACGGTCACATGGAGCCGCACGTCGACGATCCGAGCGACAAAGAGGAATGGAAGATGAAGGGAGAACCCCATGAGCGACAAGGTTGAACGCAACCCCTGCGGCCATCCGGTCGCGTGCGTGGTGACTGACGGAACCACGTCACATTGCGCGTGGTGTGCCGATCAGGGGCAATTCCACGCGCGGATAGACAAATTGAGAGAGGAGCGCGCCCGTCCGTCCCGCGCCGAAGTGTGGGCGATGTTCGCAGCAGAGAGCCTGCACAATGCGGGCGACGCGGTAACTTTCGGCGATATTGCAAAAGATGCCGAAACCATGATGTCTTTGTACGACAAGCGATGGAGTAACGACAATGCCAAGTGACTCAGCAGTGAAAATAGCAAAAGCGTGGTACCACGACAAAGAGGATGTCGACGCGCAAGAGTCGTGGATCGTCGAATTGTCTGAGTTCCTCGATTCGATGGGCGTGGGCGATGCGTTCGCATTCGTAAAACGCATTGCCGACAGCCACCCAAACGGACACGCGCCGTTTGAAACGAATTGCCATACGTGCCAATTAGCCAATGAAGCATTGCGAAAGGCGGGTCTGCAATGAACCGCCACGATGTCGTGACATTCTGCCAAATCATCTGGCTGAACCCCGGAGTGCAGAAACTTCTAACTTCGCTGCACCATGACATCGGACCGGTAAGCAACTACTACTTACCGAACACGCCGGAGCGCCTGGCACGGGAGTCAAAGAAATGGGCCGACTTCTTTGAGCGTGCGGCCAAGCTACTGAGAGAGGACGTGCCAGAACAGTCGGCGTCGCCACGACGGATGTACAAAACCAGACGGTACAAACGGAGAAAGGCAGGGATGGTATGACCAAAGAGGAACTGGCGAAGTGGAAGCATCTATGCCGTGAATCAACGCCCGGCCCGTGGTATCACGTACAAGTAGCTAACTGGTGGGAGGTCCAGCACGGTCCGAAGTACGAAGATACCCGATTAACCGACGCCGATTTTGACAATCGGGCAGAGTACAACGCACACTTGATGGCGGAATCACGGACGGCAATCCCCAAACTTCTCGACGAGATCGAGCGGCTGCAAGCGGAGAACGAGACACTTAAACCGAAGTCTAGCCTGTGCTGTTGTGCTTGCTGTGACGCCTTCCACGAATCCGGCATCGACCCCGCAGATTTGCCGAAGTTCATAGAGGCGGTGCGACAGGCAATGATAACGATTGCAGAATGGCATGGCGATGTCGCATGGGAAATATATAGAGATAACGCGCCAGAGATGAAGGCTATTCGAGAGGCCGCTGCGTGCCTTCCCGAAAAACGAGGTGGGAAATGAGCTGGGAACTTGAATCGCGGTTTGACATTACGGCCATCGTTGAAGTTGACGGTGACGACATAACAACCATTGGCCGGTTTTCTGATCCTGCCGACGCCGAGCTTTTCCTGAAGGCGGTAGGGGCGGTGCGGGCGTGGGATAAGTGGGATGGATGTTTGTGATCAGATGAATGGAATGCGCGACGTGACAAGATTAACGACGCCGCTGCGTGTCTGCCGGAGAATCGAAAATGACGTGGCGTGAAGGGTATGCAGCGTGGTCAAACATGGAATGGAACAAAAACCCGATGAACCCAGATTTTCTGCTTAAGCGAGACCGGGTTGCCTTCCTCGCCGGTGCGAAGTGGGCGCTTGAACATTGCCGGGGCAGGCAATTCGTCTGCGCCAAATGCGGGCGCAGATTTATCGAAGCCATCGGAAACAAGCGCCACTTGGCCGATGGATCGTTGTGCGGCGGAACCATAATAGACATATTGAAGGACTAATACAGAAACGATTGGAGGAATGACATGGACCAGCCTTGGATTGATGGCCCCCCCGTGCGCTACTGCGAATGCGGCGCACCGGCCACGCGATACTGTCACGTCTGCGGAGAGGAAACCTGCGACGTGTGCTTGTGCGAATGCGAATCACGGGCAGACGATTTATCAAACAGGAACGAATAACTATGACCATAGATGACGAAGTGAGAACGCTGACGAAGGTGTGCCGATTGCTGGTTCTTAATGAACGATTTAACAATACGATACCGATCGGCGCATACGACCAAGCAATTTCCCTTCTCGACACCATCGACGCGGCGGATGACGAACCGGAGCGGAAACCGTGCGCGTATCACACGCACAAGGTTGCATCGAACAGGGCGGTAATTCTTGGGCGTTGGAACGTTGCCGGATGTATCGACTGTGGAACGATCATGCGCAAGGAGCTTGGCGTAATCAACGGCGATGCCGATTGGGAGCCGTGGCCGGAAGGCGGTGCGAAGTGACGGAGTTTAAGCGGTGGTTCGCAACAACGTCAGGGGCAACAGACCCAGACATACACGCGCGAACGGCGCGGGAAAACGAGTATCGCAATGTATGGCTCGCGGCTATGCGGGAGGCGCGCAATATGACCTGCTATCACTGCGAACACAATGAGGACCACATGGTGTGTTTCGTGCAGGGGATACGCAACGAAATCGATTCCCTTGAAAAATCACAGGGCATAGACGGATGCTCTGCTGCGGAGCATGTTCGGCGAGTGAGGGATGGAGAATGAGAACCTACGACGAATCTTCGTGGTTGTGGCTGTGCCGGTACGCATTCGATCTCGCGGTGAAAATCGGCGGTCCAATACCTCCGTCGGTGGTGTTCGGCGGGCGACGCCGCATGGGTCGAGAGCTTACCGTGGTGCGGGAAAAGGTCGTTTGTTCGTTGCGAAAGAATGTCGTCACGAAAGAGTACCGAAACGGTGAAGGTACGATTATCGCGTTCTCGCTAGCCGACAACGTGCCGGATTGGGTCGATGCCGATTACGTTGCCATTTCTCAGCCCATCATCGCGGAGTTGATGGGGTACCGCGACCACAGCGCGGTCAATCTGATCCTGCGAAAGCACGGCATGGGGGTCCGCAACCAACCGATGGACGCGGGGGCTTTGGCGGAGATTCGGGCCGGGCGACCGCTAGAGGACGGGGAAATCTGATGTTCGCACTTTTCGCGTAGGGGCTTGTTGACACCGTGAATCCGGCGCTCGACCATCATCAGGCGGGAATTGGCGGGGGCGTAGACTGATGGCAATGGGGCAGGATCGGACAACGAGAATGATTGATTGGGCTTCGTCGGCGTTTAGTTCTGCGCTGAGTTCTATTGCCAAGCAGATGCCCGGACTCGTCTTGCTTGTGGCGGCAACGGTAGCCGTGTTTTTCGTTTCGACGCGAAGCTCGGAGCGGATTTCCCTTATGGCTGCGCAGTCGTTTTCGGCACACACCACACAGGTCAGCAACAAGATCGACAGGTTGATCGAAGCGGTGACTCTGCTTGCCGAAAAGCAGGACGCCAACTCAGCGAGGACTTACGAGATACTCGGCACGCTCAGTGAAGTGGTAAGATCGAACACGTTGGCGCTTCAGCAGTCGGCTGACTCCCGCAACAGGCTTGCCGATGCACTCAATCAGCTAGGGACGGTGCAATCACGCATGGAGGGAGTTTTAACCATTCTCATCAGAGGCGGAGAACAACCATGACTGAGACACCGATTTGGCTGACGGCTTTACTGGCAATCCCGACGGCGTTTTTCACGTTCTTTCAGGTTATCATCGACGCGATCGGCGCGTTGTTTGGCGGTGCGTGATGGGGACACCGAAGTATAAGACCTCGATTGTCATCGCGGCGTTGGCGCTTGGCGCGGTCATCGCGCTGGCGTCGCTGTTCGGCTGCCGCACGTTTCACTATCCGTGGTTTTGACATGCTCTTAGTCCACGACATGCCCGACGGTGGCCAGTTCGCCATAGACGCGGAACCGGACCAGTGCGTGCGGTTCATTTGGACGAAGTACGTCGACTTGGGAAAGGGCGAGCCGATGGAGTACCTGGACGAATGGCTCTGCGACGAAAGCGGGTACGATGAGGAAACATGGCCGCTGTTGTCGGAGAGACTTGGCCTGACGGACACGAAACCGGAGTACGAAATATGAATACGCACACGACTGGGGACATCCCACTTGGCGGCGTTGTGAAGAAGCGATTGCCGCGCATCGCAGATCAGAGGTACGGAGATTGCTTGTCCACAGAGCCGAAGCATCCAGATTCAACCCGCGTGCAGCTTGAAGATGACGATTACGGCAGGTGGTGGGATACGCGGGGATGTTGTTCGACGCAACCACTTGGCGGCGACTAAGGAGTACGAAATATGAAACGTGTATTGTGGACCGCCTTTGATATCGCGGTGTCTGCGGCATTCCTTGGCGTGCTGGTCGTGCTGGCGGCTGGCTGCACCTTCACCTTGAAGGACAACGGAGAGATCGGATTCAAGCAGGCGACTTCGTGGAGCTTCTATCACACGACGAGCGAAACGAAGTCGACCGCATCCAGCAACCTTGAAGCCCCATCTGTCGAGGAATGGCTGTTCAAGGACAAAACTGAAACTCCTCCATCGCCCAAGGAGCCCGCCGTCGAACCTGACGGCGGGACTCCGGGCGGGAGTCCGTGATTTTC
>FKKE01006100.1_pt1 | contig 39442 bp, 51 predicted proteins | sample 1106331 | NCBI WGS metagenome assembly FKKE01 (sample SAMEA3931202, study PRJEB13176) | freshwater metagenome | biome: Drinking water system; feature: drinking water; material: freshwater | place: China | collected 2013-02-06
GGACTACAAACCATTCAAGCTCACGGTCACAAATAAAACGGTGGACAAGAAGAAGCTCAAAGACCCTGCCTATTTCGTGAAGGCATACGAGAGCGCGTTCGCACAGGGAGGCGGTGACAAGGCGCTCTACAGCACGCTCGTGAAAGAACTCGTACCCGAAGGAAAAGAAGCGAGTGGGTATCTCGCTGACCTCTACAAAAAGAACAAGGCCGACATCAAAACAGAGGAGAAGCAGGAGAAGAAAACCGAAAAGAAGGAGGGGGAGAAAGGCACCCAGACGCGGCAAGACCGCACCATTGATGCGTTCGAAAGCTCCTCGAAGCAAGAAGTGGTGGGCAAGCTCGGCACAGCTCAAATCGTGCTCGGCAGCTACGGCACCAACGCCATCACCCGCAAGACGGGAGAGAACAAGCAAGACCGCGTAGAGCTCAAGGAACTCCCCGCAACGGTCGCGCAAGTGCGCGAGGCGCTCAAAGCTGGCGAGAGCGGCTTTCGAAAAGACAATCTCGTGCTCATCGCGCAGATGAGCGACGGAGAGCTGCGTGCAATCGTCACCCGCCAGAACAAAGCGGGACAAGAGGAGGTCATCAACTTCTTCCGCATCGGGAAAAATTACCAGAAGTTCGTGGACAATCTGCGAAGTTTTGGTGCCCCCGAGAGGACTCGAACCTCTACTCTTGCGTTAGAACCGCAATCGTCTATCCAATTAGCGTACGGGGGCAGTGAGGAGAGTGTAGCACATGCAAGCGGCAGCATCAATGCCGAGGAGGGGACAATGGGTGTAGACCGCAAGTTCCACGGCGGAAAATCTGGCGGCAGCTTTGCGTCCGCGGGTATATGGACGAACGGCTCCGAGCTTCTCGATGAAGATGCACGCAAGGCGGCAAAACTCCCGAAACCAGAAAAAGAAAGCGTCGTCATGGGCGGCCTCGAGTATGTTCGCGCGGTGGAGATGCCCGAGCTCGTAGACCTCGCTCGCACTCTCATGGGCAACGTGCCCGATGTCGTGAAAAAGACGGGCGACGCATCTGGTCGCTTCTACGCAAAAGGAAACGGCCGCATCAAGCTCGTCGCCGAACTGTTCAAACAGGGCGGCAACGCGCTCGAAGCAGGACGTACGCTTGCGCACGAAATCGGCCACCTCATTGATTACCTGCCAGAAGGAACGCTCAAACGCGGTAACAATCTCGGCCGTCTCTTTACGCTGCGTGATTTCATGAGCACCACCTTCGGCACCGAGGGCTCTGCCTTTACCGCGGAGCAGCGCACCGAAATCCGCAACCGCATCACCAAAGACGTGCTCAAGCGTCGCAACATTCCGTTCGGCGACATGGTGACGGGCAAGCTCGATGCAAAGACCAAGAAGGCGGTGACGAACGAGGTCAAAAAACTTTACAAAAAAGAGGTAGATGCAGCGCTCACGAAGGGCGGTTACATCAAAGACGAGACGCTCCGCAAGGAACTCCTCACCGTCACCCGTTGGTGGCATCCGTATGACCCCAAGAGCGTGCCCGATAGTTACCGCAAGTACCGCGAGAGCAGCGTTGAGCTATATGCCGAGGCACTCTCCGTGCTTCTCAATGCTCCGACACGATTGCAGCAGATGGCGCCTACTTTCTATAGCAAGTTTTTCGCAGCGCTCGATGCGAAGCCACAGGTGCGTGACGCATATTTTGAGCTGCAAACGCTTCTCTCTGGCGACCGTGAGCTGCTCGTGAAGAAGCGCCGCGAAGGGGTGCAAAAGATGTTCGAGGACGGCGACTACAAAGCCCTCGAGCTCGATAAAAAGCGCTTTGCCGAAAAAGAGGAACGCCGACGCCAATACTGGGCGAACTTCAAGCACCACATCGTAGACAAGAACTACCAAATCATTGACCGCGTGCGCGAGCTCAACAACAAAGGCACCGTGCTCACTCCCGACGAGAACCCCGTGTTCTTCCTCGAGGAGCGCAACTATCTCGGAGGCAAAATCAAAGCGCTGTTCGACGGCGAGTTCAACAACGTGTACCGCGACGTGGTAAACACGCATGACATTCCGTGGACGACCTTCGGCGAGTTCCTTTTCTATACCCGTATCGCAGCTGGCGACCGCTCCGACGTCGCAAACCCGCGCGGCATCACGCCAGACGCGGCAAAGGAAGCGCTCGAAAACATGGCCGTGGAAATCGGAAAAGAGAACGTCGAAGTGCTCATCAAAAATGCCGAGAAGTTCCGCGGCGCCATCAAAGCCGTGGCGACCGAAGCGTATGAGAGCGGCCTCTATTCCGAGGAGCTCTACAAGCAGATGATAGAAAACCCTGCGTACGTCACCTTCCAAGTGCTTGACCACCTCGAGGACGGCATGACCTCGCGCGTGTACAAGTCAATCGGTACGCTCAAAGACATCGCAAACCCAGCCGACAGCTCAATGCTCAAGGTCATCACGACCATCCGAGCGACCGAACGCAACAACGTCACCAAGAGCGTCGTGAAGTTTTTGGAAAAGAACTTTGCAGGCGAAATCTCCGAGGCGAAATACAGCGGCAGCGAAAAAGGGCGCCGACCGCTTCCAAGCAAAAAGGAAAACGAGGAGCTCATCACCTTCTTCGAAGGTGGCAAGATGAAGGGCTACTACGTTGACCCATACATCGCGCAGAGCATCAACAACGAGAGCGTCGGCCGCGTCCTTGCCGAAATCACGGGCTTGCGCTTTATGAACAGCACGCTTTTCCGCCCGCTGTTCATCACCTTCAACCTCGGCTTCCAGTCATTCAACTTCATCCGTGACTTCGTGCGCTTTTGGAAAAACATACCAGACATGACGCTCGCACGCGCTGCGAAACGCTATATCCAAGCGGGCAAAATCGCACGCGTACGCGCCTTTGGTGCACGCAAGAACGGCGCCGATGCAGAGATTGAGGAGCAGCTGCGCCAGCTCGAAGATGAGCGCGTGTTCTCCATCACCTTCGGCGACCTCATCGCAGGCGAGAGCGAGTTCGACAGCCAAGTCGAGAAGATACTCGCAGGCACGGGCATCAAGGACTTCCAGCCAGAGCCCGCAGAGATGCGCGTTCCTCGCTTCGCAAAGCCAGTCGTCAAAACACTCGACAAAGCGGGAGTTCTCACCGTTGCCAACAGCATCCTCGACACCATCAAACAAATCGGCGACTTCATCGAGACGCTCCCGAAGGCAGCGGGAGTATACGAGTTCCAGTCGAAGGCAGAAGATGGCAAACTCACGCGCGAACAAAAGAGCTACATCCGCCGCAAGCTCGGCTCTCCCGACTTCCTCGCAGGCGGCACATTCAAGCCATTCACCAATGAGGTGTTCCTTTTCTCGAACGCAATCTTGCAGGGTATTCGCGCAGACGTCGAAGTGGCGACTGACCCAAAGACGCGTTCCGCTTTCTGGTGGAAAACTAGCAAGGTGGTCGTAGTGCCGAAGCTGCTCATGTTTGCCGCTCTGCTCGGGCTTTTTGGCCGCGGGCTCAAGGATATGTTCGATGACGTCTCCGAGTACGACATGACCAACTACACCATCATCCCGCTCGGCAAGGATGAGAACGACAAGACCGTGTACTTCCGCCTCCCAGCGGACGAGAGCTCGCGTTTCATCGGCGGCCTCGTGTGGAAGATGCTCAATCTCGGCCGCAGCAACCAGACCATCGGACGCAATATCGCCGACGTCGTGAGCTACACAGGCGGCCAGCTCCCATCCCTCTCACCTACCATCTCGACCGCATCCGCAATCGCGCAGTACGTTTCGGGCAAGAACCCATACGACGCTTTCCGCGGCCGTGAAGTGCTCTCGGAGGACGTATTCAAGGCAGGCGGCAGCGAGAGTGCCAAAGCGTTCGCGGGATGGGTATTTCAACAGATGGGTGGCGGTATTTTCTACCGCTTCTATCACGAGCCAGTCACGCCAAAGGCGGAGAGCAAGGCGGAGCAAATCGTCAATCTTCCGCTCCTCGGCAACATTCTCGGCCGCTTCATCCGCGTCTCCGATTTCGGGCAGGTAGAGAAGCTGCGCAGCATCAAAGAACAGACCGAAAAGGAGGAGGCACGCGCACGCATAGAGCAAAAAAACCTCATCAACAAGTACATCAAAGACGCACGCGCAGAGGGCATCCGCTTCTCGACGATGGAGATTGAGAACAAGCTCATCAAAGAGTATCTCGGCAAGCCAGCACCGACGACCGCGGACGAACGCGAAAAGGTGAACCGCTTGCGCAAGAAGTTCCGCCTCTCATTCAAGCGAGGCAGCGCCGAGCCAGAGGTACTCGCGCTCATGGATGCGACGACGAACCAGCAGAAGCTCGACATCCTCAAGCAAATCGAGGCAGACATGAGCCCCGCGGAGTTCCGCACGCTACAAACCGACCTTCTCAAGAACGGCATCGTCTCGGACGAAGTGTTTGGCAGATTGCGCTCTGGCAAATAACATCATGAAGGCCATGCTCAAAACAATCTGGCAAGAGTTCCTGCTCACCCTTCAAATGTTGTTCTGGGTAGCCATATTTTTGAGCATCTTCCTGCCGCAGAGCGTGGACTGGTGGCTTCCGTAGGTTGTGGATAAAAATGCAGGCGGTTGCATGTTTTTTATGAGATAATGAGAGAGTGGCACAACGCCACACGCACTATGAAAAACGAAAACGAACATCCGTCACGGACGCTGCTCTGGGCAGTGGTCGTCACGGGTATCATAATCGCCGCATTACTCATCCCAGCGCCGCCTGCGCAGGCGCCGAGCGTGGAACTCAAAGAGGAGCTCCACATCGTCGAGAAAGCGGAGGCGGCAGAAATCGCGCCAGAAATCAAACAGAGCGCGTACGAAAAGCTCGCGGATGCTATCATTCAATGTGAGAGCAGCGGACGGGCAGATGTAGAAATCATTGACACCAATGGCGAGTGGTCGAGGGGCGTTGCCCAGTTCCAAGATAAAACGTGGGACTGGATGAGCCAACTCGCTGGTGTAGATGGTTCGCCGCTCGAGCCAGAAAAAGCGCGTGCGGTGCTGGTGTGGGCGCTCGAAAATGGGCACGGCTCGCACTGGACTTGTTACAAGAAGGTTACTAAATAATTTTCAATCATCATGGAAACAGCAGTTCAACAGTTTCTCGCAATCGGCATAGTGGGCGCAGCTCTCTCTGCCGCAATTCAATGGCTTCAAGCCAAGTACGGCGTAGGAGGCGGCAAGACCCGCGCCATCGCAATTATCGGTTCCATCGTTCTCGGTGGAGGTGTGTGGTATCTCTCGGGCACGGCGATGTGGGCATCCATCCTCGGCGTCCTTGCAGCTGCATCCACCGTCTACGCGATGTTCTTCTCGGGTGTAAAAAGTAACTCGGGAAACTAGCCATGCCTGCTCCCGAAGTTTTCCTCGGCGCACTCGATGACCCACGGTCGCCAGAGGAGCAGGCAAAGAATTACTCATTCGCGGAGATAGTAGGGCTCGCAAATGCGAACCCCGTGCAGTGGGTGGAGAAGAAACAGCCGAATGGCTTACAGTACGTTTTTTCAAACGTCGCAGGCGCTCTCTGGCGCAAGTTCCCCGTGCGCAATCAAGACGGCTCTGGCAGCTGCGTAGCGCAGACAATGGCGAAGCTCATGGGTATCCTCGCATACCTTCGCTTTGGCATCTTCGTCGTGTTTTCCGCAGGCCACATCTACATGCGCCGCAAGAACAAGCCAGCGGGCGGCATGTGGGCAGATGACGTCTACCAAATCGCCCAGAAGGGCGTGACGCTCGAGGAGTTCATGCCTTCGGAGCAGAAGGACGATAATGCGCTCGACAGCGCATACATCTCCGAGCTGCACAAGGCGATGGGGCTCTCAATCTCCAATTACATCTGGCTGCCAGTCGGAGACATCGAGGCCGTCGCATCGGTCATTCAAACCACGAAGAAGGGCGTCATGAACTGGCATCGCTTCGCAATATCGGAGTGGCTCGCTGTTCCGAAAGTGCTTGTCTCGAACCCGACGAACCATCACTCCGTTGCTGGCGTTGACCTCACGCTCTACGAGGGCGAGAAGGCCATCGTCATAGACGAGAGCTGGGGCGATACGTTCGGCTTTGATGGCCAGCGCGTTCTCAAAGAGAGCTGGTACAAGGCACGCAACACGCACGCGTCGTACCCGATGGACTTCAAGTTCGACGGGAACGTGCCGACGCCTGCTCCCGTGAAGTTCGAAAAACCTCTCGTCTTTATCGAGCTCGACCCAAAGACGCAGGAGGTAGTGGCCTCGCAGGTCGCCGTCCACGAAGCGCAAAAGGCGGACGTGGTGCGCTTGCAGGATGTGCTCAAGAAGGAAGGGCTCTTGCCTTCCAACATCAACTCGACGGGGCTCTATCAAGAGCTCACTCGCAAGGCGGTCAAGGCGTTCCAGTACAAGTACGCTGTCGCACCAGCTGCGGAGCTCGAGGATGTGAAAGGCAAGCGCGTCGGGCAAAAGACCCTCGACAAACTCAACCAGCTCTACTCCTAAACTATCCACAGCTATGCAGTCGCCAGCATGTGCAGGCGGTTGTATACTGTATGGGTGTGTTGGTGGCACATACTTTACCAGTAGCTCATAAAATCATTATGTCCGACGAGGAACAGAAGGTTGACGGAGCGCAGGAAGGCGAAGCACAGGCCGACCAGTCGAGCGAGAGCTCGGAAGGGCAGAGCGAAAGCTCTGGCGAGGCCAGCCAGTCCGAAGGCGAGCAATCGTCCGAGGGACAGGCAGAAGCCGCCGCTGCGTAACGACACAAAAAAGCCCTCCACTGCGGGGGCTTTTTGCTATGCGTATGGGAGTATCTCGACCTCGATGTGCGGTGTCTCCGCGTGGAACTTCTCAACTGAAAAGCGGTAGATGAAACGGTCGTCCTCAATGAACCCGCGCTTCACGATAATGTCTTGGAGCGGCTTCACCATGTTGTCGGCATCGGCGAGCTTGTCGTTTTTGATGAAAAAGCGATAGCGCACCTCGACTTTTCCTTTTACTATCTCGACATGCCGCGGCAAAAGAAATCCGAGCTCTCGCTCGTACGCTTCATACTCGGGTGTTTTGAACCGCCTACCTTGCCACATTCGATTGTTCGACAGGGGCTTTATTTCGACAGAAATCATTGTCTATTTATGATACCATAGAGGATGGAGAGCGGGGTTCGAGTGCGAACCCTTACACCCATGCACATCATGAGGGACGTGGCACTAACCCCGCTTTCCTCCTCCCAACTGGGCACTTCGGTGCCCTTTCTTTTTTTGGCAAGCAAAAACCCCCGAGCGAGCGGCGGGGGTTATGCTATACTATCCTAGTAAAGAGAGCGTTATCGTCATTCGACGGTGGCGCTTTTTTGGTCGCTTGCTCTTTGCGAGCTTCGCGGCTCGAGCGAAAGCCGTGTGCCAATTCGATGCCTGTACTTTGTCGGGGGCAGAGCACAGCTGACCCCAATCACTCACAGCACTCACGGAGTAGGTTTTCATATCTCCTTCGTGCTGCCGCCACCCTTGAGGGTGATTTCGAGCGTACGCCTCCATATATGGAGCGTTTGCTTGCGGGAGAGGCCGAGCTCGGTGGCTCGCTTCCCCGACTTCTTCAAACATTCACCAAGCGCTGCGACAAACTCTTTCGAGTAGTCCAGCATCTCTTTTGTTATTTCCATTTTCAAGGTGCTCGCTCGCGGGCGACTAACCCCGCGCCTGCACCCATTATAGCAAACGCACTTTTCAAAAATGGCTCAAAATAAGGGTTTTTCGGTCATTTTGTGGCTCAACTGCGTGGGGCTTGACACGGGTTTCGGCACTTTTTCGTGCCATTTTTTGCATCAAAAGCGGTCATGCCGCGGCTCAACCACGTCGTTATCCACAGCTTTTTCCTATGCAACCGCTTGCATAGCAACTGGCCGCATGATAGAGTGAGTGAGGTCGAAACTTTATTAGCCACCATCAACACACAACCCATCATGAAAGATTATCGAGCATACAAGGAGCTCTACAAACTTGTCGGCTTCTTCGTCATCATCTCCGCGACCTTTTGGCTCGCGTTTCGGGTGAGCTCGTGGCTCATGTGGGCGCATCAGTGCATATCTGCATCCCTATGAAGAAGGACGCAAGCAAAAAAGCGCGAAAGAAAAAACTCACCGTAAACGAAGTGAGCAGGAAGGGCGGCCAAGCCACACTCAAAAAGTACGGCAAGTCGCACTACCGCGCTATCGCACAGAAGCGGTGGGGTAAGAAATAAACGTATGGACATCACACCAACACATACCACTCACCTCTCGCTTTTGCGAAAGTACGGAGGCCGCATCATGCGGGCAACATCGTACGAACTCCAGCTTGCTGCACGTTCAATCCCATCGGGAAAGAACGCGCTCAAGCACTTGTTCGAAGCGATGCGCCTGTATCGAGCGGAAACAGCGCACCTCCAAAAATAAGAACGCCCCGCTTACGACGGGACGCTCTTGGCAGTCGAAACAATTTTACCAGTTCACTATATCACACATGGCAGACCCAGAAAAGAAGGAAGGCGAGCAGGCCGCGGCACAACCGCAGCCAGAGAAGCGCGAGCTCGCCCCCGTTCATGACGTATTCCCTCGCTTCCCAAGCAAGGAGGAGTGGAACACGTTGCAGACAATCGCGCAGACCTTCGTGACCGCAGGCGCCATGCCGAAAGGCATAGACACTGCTCCGAAGCTCATGGTCGTGCTCCAAGCAGCACGCGAGATAGGGCTCTCTCCGATTGAGGGGCTCAACTCTCTCTACTTCGTCAATGGCAAAGTAGCGATGTACGGCGAGGCAGTGCCTTCGCAAATCTATCGCGCTGGCCATCGCATTGACTGGGGCGAGTGCAACGAAAAGACCGCCACCGTCACCATCACCCGCGGAGACACGGGCAAGAGCATGACGACGACGTTCACGATGGAGCAGGCAATCGAGCGCGGCTATACGCGCAACGAGCTTTACAAGAAGTTCCCCGAGAACATGCTCAAATGGCGTGCTCTCTCAATGACGGCCAAGTTCATCTGCCCCGATGCTCTCAAAGGCATCGGCATCAAGGAGGACATGGAGGTCGAGGTCGTTGATGGTGGACGCTTCGCCAATGAAAAAGAGGGCAAGCGCATCAAGGGAGAAATAGCGGGCGGCGGCTACGGCAAGCGCAAGGACTTCAAGAAGCCACCCACAGAATAACGCCCATGACCACCAACCTGTTCGGCGAGCCAGTGCAGCCGCGGGTGGGAGGAGCGATGCGGGCGGGCTCGAAGCCCAGAGTGTGACTGCGAGTGCGGCGGCCATAATCATGGCAAGCTGCGACCCGTCGCAAAGCTGGACGGCGAGCGTCCGAAGGCGTTGACTGACCGCAAGCAAAATATGTTCTACCTCACCAAAAAAACGATAGATGAAATCAAAGTCGGCGAGCGCTGCCTCGTGCTGGCTGACTTCTCGGGCGTTCCTGCGGGCACGCACGGGCTCATCATCGAGCATTACAAGACGGGAGTGATGGTCGAGTGGCAAAACAGGCCGCTCGATAAAGACCGACCGAAGCATCAAAAACCGCTGGCCGACGGTTTCCATGAGGACGAGCTCGAGTATCTCGCGTTCGCAACTCCCAAGCATCCAACCAAAGCAAAATGAACGAAAAAGACCACGCGACCGTGATGGCGATGCAGAAGTACGGGGGCAGCTTCGTGCAACACCTCGGTATCCTCGCCATGCACGCAGACCACAACAACTTGGCGCTCATCAAGAAAACATGGTCGCTTTACTGGGGACAATATGAGCGCATGGCGGAGCAAGACGCCAAACGAACATGAACACCAAAGGCATGAAGCTCGAAAGCGTGCAAGACATCGGGGAGACGGTCATCTGCGACATCTGCAACGATGACTACACCGAAAGCGACGAGTGCGGAGGGCTCATCCTCGGCTCGTATGCCTACTGCCCGAAGTGCACGCGTGAACATCACAGCAGGTTTACCGAAGCGGAGCTCGAGCGGGCAGTGTGCGCTCCCGCATGGGTTCCTTTTCGTGTCCTCGTGCTCAATGCACGCGGAGGCGACAACACCATCAAAATCTTCACCTCATGAAAGTAGTCATCGGCATCTACTACAAAACGCTCCGAAAGGCGGTCAATCGAGCCGAGGAGATGAAGCGACTATGGAAAGGCCGTGTGGCCTTCGTGGTCGTCGGCAGCAAAGAGAAGGGGTACATTGTCATATCGGAAGGCGCCGCCCGTGCAAGCGGCCTCAAGGTTCCGAAAACGGCACGAAAGTATGCGAAGTGATGCCCTATGCACACGTTATCCACATGCAGGCGGTTGCATATACAACTGCTTGCATATATACTCTAACCATTATTGATTTTATTTTTCGATTTTATGACAGAAACAATCGCCACCAACGGGCAGCCGCCCGTAGACCATCTTTCCCACTCCAGCATGGGGATGCTCTTGCGCAATCCGCTGGCTTTCAAGAAGAAGTACATACTCAAGATTTACGATAGCATCATCTCGCCATCCTCGGCGGTCGGCCAAGCGTGCCACAAGGCCATCGAGCTGTATCTCAAAGGCGAGTGCTCGGGCATACCCGACGCCATTCATCAAGGCAGCGTGTTCCTGCAAAACATGGGGCACATGAACATTGATTTCGGCAAGACGGGCTCGCTTGAGAAGATGCTCAAGGACTACAACACGGGCATAAGCGCCTATTTCGCAGAGATGCCCGACTGGGACAAGCGTGAGCTCATCTCGGTGGAAGAAAGCGTCACCACCATCATCAAAGACCACAATGGCGAGGAGCTCTCACTCCCCGCAAAATGCTACGCCGACGTCGTATGGCGCTCCGAGCGCAAAGAGACGTTCGAGGGGCGAGAATATCCGAAGGGCTCGGTGTTCATCGAGGACAACAAGTTCGTGCGCGGCTATACCGACAGCGAGGATACAGACCCGACGCGCTTGCAACAGGCATTTTTCAACTTCCTCACATGGCGCGAGAAGCTCGGCGAGCAGCCAGTCGCGCTTCTTTATCGTGAGACGAAGTTCGCAAAAAACAGCGACGGCACACCGCAGTCGCAGTATTACGTCATTGACTGGGAAGAAGTGAAGGCGGAGCTGCCTGCGTTCGTGCAGCTCTACAACGACGTCACCCGCTTCCTCATGAACCCAGACAGCATGTACCTGCCGAACCCGAGCGATATGTTCGACGGCAAGGACAGCTGGCTCGCATACCGCCAGAACCTCATCACCGCGGAAGCGCCAGTCATCGTGCACAAGACCGAGCAAAAGAAGTTCGTGGAGAAGCGCTACATCCCGACGGCCGAGGCGAAGGTGGAGAACCGAAACCTCACGCAAGAGGAGCTCGTGCGCCTCAAACTGCAAGAGTTCGGCATCCCCGTTGAGATGCAGGAGACGCACCGAGGCAGCTCGGTCATCATGTACACCTGCAAACCTTCCCGCGGTGTGGCCATGAGCAGCATCGAGAAGCACGCCAAAGACCTCCAACTCGCGCTCAAAGCCAAGCATATCCGCGTGCAGGCGCCCATCACGGGCACCGACCTTGTGGGTATCGAAGTACCGAACGAGCGACGCGATGTCATCCCGTTCATGCCAGACGGCGTGCCAGACCCAGCTCTCTTGAACATGGGCTCTCTCACGCTGCCTATCGGCCGCGACGTATACGGCAACGCGCTCATGCGCGACCTGCGCGACATGCCACACCTGCTCGTAGCGGGCACCACCAACTCGGGCAAGTCGGTGTTCCTCAACGTGGCCATCCGCGCACTCACCGCGCAAAACAGCGCAGCAGAGATGCAGATGATGCTTTTTGACCCGAAGCGGGTGGAGCTCACGCACTTCGCAGACCAGCCGCACCTCATCTCCGACATCATCACCGAGACGGAGGAAGCGCAAAATGCCCTGCTCTGGCTCAATGAGGAGATGGACAAGCGCTACAGCATCATGCAGAAAGGGAAGGCGCGAAACATCCTCGAGCACAACCAGAAGGCGAAGAAGAAAATGCCGTATCTGGTCGTGGTCATTGACGAGTTCGCAGACCTCGTACTCACGCAGCGCATCGGCGCTCGCTCGGAGAAGGTCAAGCGCTCGGTCACAGTGGCCGCCAAACGCGCAGAAATGACCGTAAAAGCCCGCCAAGCTGCAAAACAGGGCAAATCCTTCTTCGTGGACGTTTCGGGGCTCTCCGTGGCTCCTAGCGCGGAAGAAATGATTGTACGGCTCGCCCAGAAGGGACGCGCGGCGGGTATTCACCTCATCATCGCAACGCAGCATCCCGTCGTGTCGGTCGTCACGGGGATTATCAAAGCAAATATGCCCGCTCGTGTGGCCTTCGCCACCACCTCGGAAATCGCCAGCAAGGTGATACTCGACGAGGTTGGTGCAGAGGAGCTCACAGGCGCAGGCGACATGCTCTACCTCGACCCGAAGGAGCGAGGAGTGCAGCGCTTGCAGGGCTTCTACGCATAAAACTATGGCCTACACACGCATGATAAAAACGAATATCTGGAGCGACCCGTGGTTCACGGAGCTCTCGGAAAAGGGGCAGCGGCTTTTTCTCTACTTCCTCACCAACGAAAGCACGCGCATCTCTGGCATCTATACCCTACCGCTCCGCCGCATAGCTGGAGATATGCGCTGGGATGATGAAGTGACGAAGCAGACCATCAAAGAGCTTGAGCCGAAGGTGCTCTACATCGAGGGCTGGGTGTGCATCACCAATTACCAGCGCCACCAGAACGTCACCAACAACACAAAAGTGCAGCTCGCCATCGAAAAAGAGCTCGCGGAAGTGCCGCAGCATGTGCTCGCGCGTAAATCAGAAATCATAAACACAATTCATAAACACAATTCAGAAGGCATGGGTAGGGTAGGCATACCCTATCAAAATGAAAAAAATGCCTCAACAGAGCCACAAAAGCGAGGTGGAAAAAAAAGTGGAAAAACTGTTGATAACAGCATTTATTCATCAGAGTTCGAGCGAGCGTGGTCGCAATACCCTCGAAAAGTAGGCAAAGGTGCAGCATGGAAGGCATGGCAGGCGCTCCACATTTCGCCGCAGCTCGCAGAGCTTATCATCGCAAAAGTGACGCTCTACAAGGGCACGAAACAGTGGCAAAAAGAGGGCGGACAATTCATCCCGCACATGGCCACTTTCCTCAACCAGCGACGCTTCGACGATGACCCAGAGGGGGGCAGCGGTTCTCATTTAGCCGATAAATACGCTGGCCTATGAGCAACAAACCATACCGATACCGAGACGCCAAGTGGGAGGATGTGCCAGACGCGCTCAAAAAAGCCCTTACTGTTTCGCGTGAAACACGCCGCGGCATCTACATCCACGGCACCGTAGGCACGGGGAAGACCCATATCGCCTATGCCATGTGCGACTACGCACAGGATGTGATGCACCTCAAAGCACAGTTTTGGAACACCACCGAGCTCCTTGCTGACATCCGCGACGATTTCGACCGAAACAACTACGACAAAAAGCGACGCGAGGAAATGCTCATGGAGTTCCGCGGCTTGTTGTTCCTCGATGACATCGGCGCGGAGAAGATGACGGAGTGGGTGCAAGAGCAGTTCTACCGCATCGTGAACCGCCGCTACGAGGAGGCGCTGCCGACCATCTTCACCTCGAACCTCCCCATCCGAGAGCTTGGCGAGCGCCTCGGCGACCGCACCGCCTCGCGCATCGTCGAAATGTGCGACATTTACCCGCTCAACGGCGCCGACCGACGCATAGAAGCCGCCCGTAACCGAAAACACCATGAGTAAGCCACGACCATTTTTGACCGAAGGGGAGAAAGCGATGCGAAAGCTCGTCTCTATGGCAACCAAAGAGGAGACGAAAGCAATCATCCCGACGCTCCGAAAGGTAGTCATGGAGCGCCGCAACGAGCTCCACAACTGCCCGTTCTGCTCTTTCCCCATCGAGGACACGACCACCAGCTTTACCGACCACACCGCAGTGCGTGTGCTCTGGGAGCTCGTGCAGTGGTGCTCGAGGAAGGAGCGTCACGAGTTCGATGTCTCTGAAATCAAAGACCTGCTCGACAAGACCCAGTACGCGAACCTCAACCACCTCGACCGCTTCGCAGGCATCGTTTACCGCCCCATCAATCCGAAAACCAAGAAGCCGTACGCCAGCAAGTTCTACGGCATCAATCTCACCCGCGCGTGGGAGTTCTTCAAAGGCCAGCGCAAAGCGCCCATCCAAATCACCTATAACCGCTTTACGGGAGAGCGCACCGCAGTCACCGAGGGCTTCGTGCACGAGTTTCCGAACATACGGGAGTTTCTCGATGCCGATGGCTTTTACAACCCCCACCACAAAGTCGAGCGTGGCGAGCCAGTGCTTCCATATAGGGCATAGATACCCTATCAATACACTATGCAAAACAACAAAAAAATGACAGATGCCGCACGCACGCCGCCGAAAGTAGTCATGGTCGAGCCCGCACTCAATGTACATCGCAACCCACGCGACGGCTCATACCAGACAGTGAAGGAGGTACGCATTGAGCTCCAAAAGGACATTATTATCCACTACGGAGAGGTGCCAGAGCATGAGTTCTTCGCGCTTCTCCCTGTAAAAATAACCATCAAACGACAATGAAAAACAACACAACAGCATCGAGCGACCCTCGCTACCAAGTGAAGAACCCAGAGGCAGAAGCAGCGCTCAAGGATATAGGCCGCATCATCAAAGACCAGATGCCCGACAACATGGGCTTCGCGCTCCTCATGTTCGACTACGGCAAAGACGGGGCGATGTTCTACCTCTCGAGCGCCCAGCGTGAAGATATGGTCAAAGCCATGCTCGAGTTCCTGCAAAAGCAGGGTGTAGAGCTCTATTCGAAGCTCGACATCGAGCGGATGATGACCATTCCGTGCTGCCACACGACGGGGATGCACGACCCAAAGCACTATCGTGAGCGCAAGTACATCTGCGACAGCCAGAAGCGTGAGGTGTTTGACCGCATGTGCAAGGAGCTCGGCATCAACCCGCGCACTAAATCGAACGAGGATTGCGGCTGGTGCCACGGCAAAGACGAGTGGTGCCCAAAGAACCGCAAGGGCGAGGGTTTTTCCCAGCTCGATGATATTACCCAGTGCGAAATGCGAAAGAAGAAATAGCCATGAAAAATGAAATCACAATAAGCGAGCGGGAGCGCAAATGCCTCGAGTATCTCGCGGAGATATACCCAGACGACGAAGCAAATGTCACCTACTTCCGCGTGCTTGCAAAAGAGACGAATACGCAAAAGCATCGAGCACGCGGAGTGGGAGCTTCCAAAGCTGCAAAAGCGGATGGCCGCATGGAAGAAAGTGGTAGAATAAAGCAGCGGTGTAGAGTAGTGGTCACTCGGCGGCCTCATAAGCCGCACACGCGGGTTCGAACCCCGCCGCCGCAACAAGCCAGTACAGGACGCCGTAACGGGTGCGGTTGGCTCATGGGCATGACACAGCTTCGACGCTCGATGCTCTTTGAAAAACTGCGATGCACGAGCGCCCACACTCGTTTCAAGCGGGCAATCACACACGGCAACCCCGTAGTGTCACCGTACTACGCGCACAGCGACCTGTTCGCTTTCGCCTAGTTCCGTCGCCTCTCCAAGATACGGCTGGTAGGGGAAGGCGGCGTCATATACAAGCCGTTGGTGGAGATGCAACCCACCCGTCTCCATCGGAAAACCGAAGGACGGGCAAGCGCAGGGGTGAAAAGCCCTCGTCGAGAGTTTTCGGCTTATGGCACAAGTAAAGCCGACACGCATCGTAGACGTTTTTCAAAAGCTCGAACGGACGCGGGGGCAGTACCCGCCATGTCCACACGATAAGATACGAAAGTCAAGGTATAATGAGAGGGAGATGAAATCGCCTCTCAATGAAGAACTCGAAAGCTGGAAGGATGCGGTATGGTCATACCTCATCGAGCACTCCGACATCACGCGCGAGGGCTCCTTTTTCGTAAAGTTCCACACCAAAGACCGCTCGACGTTCGAGAAACACATCAAGGGGCGCCACAAATACGGGTATCACCGCGTGGACGACCGAACCGATGAGACACACATCGAGAAGGAGAAACGCGCGGCAGCCACCCGTGCGTTTTTTCAATCAGAGAAGAAGCGGAAGCACGAGAAATGGAAGGCGACACAGGAAGAACGGCGCAAGATATTCGCCGAGCTGAAAGAGAGAAACAGCCGCCCGCAGGTTGTCCACACCCGTGGAGATGCAACCGCCAGCATGTTTGTGGTATTATATAAATATATTCGCCATGCCTACACCATCGTCAAAACAAAAATCCGCGCCAGCTTCTCCGACAGCGAGAAAGGAGCAGTCAAAAAAGAAGGGTAAGACCCCGAAGGGCGCCAAGCTCGAGTGGAACCCAGACGAGGGGCTCTCGCTCAACGAGGAGATGTTCTGCCGCGCCTATGTGCTCAACGAGAGCACGCGCAGGAACGCAGTGTTCTCCTACGATTTCGCTTTCGAGAAACATCTCGACGAGCAACCGAAGGACGACGCCGTGTATGAGGAAGGATGGGAGGACGAAGAAGGCAATACCCATAAGGGAAAATTGCTCACTCCGAGCTCGTATGATAGGTGCTACAACGTGTGTGGAGTAGAGGGACACAAACTGCTAAAAAAACCTAAAATCTCCAAGCGCATCACGAAACTTCTCAACGAAATGCTCACGGACGAGTTCGTGGATGGGGAACTCACCAAAGTCATCGCCCAAGACGATGAGCTTTCGCCGAAAGTGCGCGGCATTGAGGAGTTCAACAAGCTCCGCAAGCGCACGACCACGACGACGGTCGAGCACAAGTTCAAAGACCTCGAGGATATGAGTGACGAGGAGCTCGCCGCGGAGAAAGCGAGGTTGCAGGGCTTTTTCAACAAAGGTCGAGGCGAGAAGAAAGCGTCAAAGAAATAACGATATGCCATTCAAAAAAATCATTTTCGGCAAGAACAAAGGGAAGTACAGCGCGCCAAGCGGCCGCGTGTACAGCGGGAAACAGGTCAAAGCGTATTACGCGACCGACGGCTTCAAGCGCGAGCCGAAGGGTAAGAAGAAAAAATCATGAAAGGAAAACGCATCACAAAGTGCGCTCGCATCGTCGAGCTCGCAAAGAAGGGAAAGAGATCTGGCACGAGCGGTGGGGACGCCAGTGCTCCGCAGCGTGGATGCAGAACATGCCGCTGCACACCATCGTCGGCTTCATTCGTATGGGGTGGCTCTATGAGTACATCCCGAAGCGGAAGAAGTAGTTTTATTTATCAAGTAGCATAAAAATCGCCATGAAATCGAAACGAAAAAACAATATCCGCGTGGTCAAAGACCCAGTGAACCCCGAGACGCCCGAGGTTCTTGCGGCAGCCATCATCTCAATCGCGGAGAGCATGAAAAAGCTCTGCGCGGAAACAGGAGGGCTCACGGAAGATGCAGTCGCAGCGCTCGTGTGCAACATGAGCGGCAACAGCCACCTGCGAAAGCAGGACGTCATCACCGTGCTCGAGGGGCTCCAGCGCCTCAAATCTTACTACGTTCGCTCATCACCAAAACGATAATATGCAACAGACCGTCTACAAATGCGACCAGTGCAAGGAGGAAATAGGGCGCAAGCCGCACATCTCGCTCGTGCTCAACACGAACAATAACGGGTGCGGTATTGCCGTGCCGCCGAAGGGTGATACAGGCGCATGGCGCGTAGTCGGGGTGCCGCGCAATTTTATCCATTTCTGCGATGAGCAGCATCTTGCCAAGTATTTCAAGGCGCTTCTCGACGCAGCGACTAAACAAAAATAGCCATGCCAAAAAACACCTGCCCATTTTGTCCGATGTTCGAAGGAACCAACGCGACAGCAATTGACATCGTGCCGCTCAATCCAGTATGCGAAGGCCATCGCATCGTTATCCCTCGAGCGCACGTCAAGGATTTCATGGATGACCCAGCGGAGACAGCGAGTGTGATGGAGTACGCCGCGGAGCGAGCAGAGGAGCTCGTAAAGCAGCACGGATACGCTGGTATGAACCTCATCACGAGCGCAGGTAAGGAAGCTACGCAGTCCGTATTTCACCTGCATGTACACCTCGTTCCACGTCGAAAGAATGATGGCCTCAAACTCCCGTGGACTAACCAGAAAAAGTCATGAGAAACGAGAACCTACGCAGGCGAACAGACGAAAGGGACATCGGCTTCGCGCACATAGCAAGCGATGCGTGGCCGTATATGCGTTTCAAGGGCTTTGAGGCAGGCGTGAAGGTGGTCGCCTTCGTAGTCATCGAGGACTTCCCAGTCATCGTCATCTTCCGACCAATCGAGAGCACAGTGCACTGGTACGGCTTCTACAAAGGCCAGTGGTATACCGATTTCATCACGCTCAACACCACGCCAGAAAAGCTAGAGGATGACTTGCAATCCGCCGCAGATATTCTTCTCGACCAAGCAGCCGACATGCTCGAAAACGACCTCAAGGAGCCAGAAGGTGCTACCGTAGAGGAGGGTAAAGAACCTTCACAAAAGGAAAAATAGGTCATGGATACCGTATACCAACAGCGCTATATCGCTCACCAAGCCCGCAAACGGCAGCAAATCACCGAAGGGGTAGGCGAGCTCATCAACCACTGGGAACCACTCTCGCAGGCCGTATACGCAGCGCTGGAGCGCCGAAGGAGCCAGAGGTTATTCTCTGCTCTCCCGATAGCGCCAGAGGCCGTACAGCGCGTTTTGGAGGCAGGAAGCTGGGCTCCAAGCTCGTGCAATAGGCACGGCATCGGCATCAAGGTCGTGGAAGAACGGGACGAGAAAGAGCTCCTCGGTGGGCTTCTCGTGGGAGGAGTGGGATGGATGCACCGCGCACATACCGTGTTTTTGCTGCTCGCAGACCCCGTGGCGTACGCAAGCCCGAACGAAAAAGCGTTTATGCACTACTGCGACGCTGGCTTCCTCGCCATGAGCATGTGGCTAGCGGCGGAGGCGGAAGGGCTCGGGGCGTGCTACATCAACCCGAACATAAAGCACAAGGAGATTTTCGATGAGAAGTTCGGAAAGGGGCGCATATTCGTCGGGGCACTCTGCATCGGCCGCTACGACAAGCGCGTGCTCCCCGCCGAGCGCGTAAATGTAAGTGACATCGTGATATGACCAACCAGATACCAAAAATCCTGCATACGACATGGGTGGGCGGCGAAATGCCGACCGATGTTCGCGTATGGCTTGATACTTGGAAGCAGCGTCATCCGTCGTGGGAGTTTATGCTCTGGGACAATGACGCTGTTTTTTCTCGCAAGTGGCGCAACCAGAAGCACATAGACCACTACCGAGCGCTCGGCGACTGGGCAGGTGTTGCCGACATCGTGCGCATCGAGACGCTTTTCGAGTACGGAGGTGCGAACTTCGGCGCAGACAGCGAGTGCTTCGAAGCCATAGACGAGCTGTTCGTTGAACAGCAGGCGGACGCATTTCTCTCGTACGAAAACGAGAAGGTGCGCGGCGGCCTTTTGACGCCACTGCTTGCCTGCACAAAGCAAAACGATTTTGCCTTCGTGCTCATGAGCGTCCTCATGCTCAAGGAGAAGCTGGGACAGCCGTGGCTTTCAACAGGCAACACTTTCACCACAGCGCTTGCGCAGGCGCTTGAGTATCCTCGGCTCAAGATATGGCCGAGCCATTATTTCCTACCCGTGCACTACACAGGCGAACGCTACGAAGGCGGCGGCAAGGTGTACGGCACCCATCACTGGGGCAGCCACGGGGCATATAAACAACCAACCGTATGAGAAACAAAGTCATGATAGCGGTGCCGAACCTCGGCCACCTTCACGTCAATCTCGTCGAGCGCATCCTGCGCTGGCATCTCACAGGCGGGAGCTACGAGACAATCACACTGCTCGCTCCACGCGGCATCCAGCCGCACGATGCAGCCCGCAACTACTGCGTACAGGCGTTTTTGCAGACCGATTTCACACACCTGTTCTTCCTCGACAGCGACGTTATACCGCCGCTCGAAGCGCTCAACGCGCTCCTCGATGCCGACAAGGACATCATCGCTGGCCTCTACCCCGCCATGAAGTTCCGAGAGAACAGGCAAATCAAGGAAATGTGCGTATACAACCGCATCGGCTATGCACAGACAGACGGCTCGAGCGAGTATCGCCTCGAGGAAGCGCACGGGAGCGGCGTGCAGGAAATAGACTGTGCTGGCACGGGATGCCTCCTCATCAAGCGCGAGGTGTTCGAGAAGCTGGCGCCACCGCATTTTCAGTTTCTCTACACCGAGAAGGGGCTGTCCGCCGTTGGCGAGGACATCAACTTCTGCCGAAAGGCGACCGAGGCGGGCTTCAAGATATACGCCCACTTCGGAATTATCTGCCAACACGCTAAAGAAATACTCCTATGACCACACCAATGTTCGAGCTCAAAAAGTTCCATCACGAAAGCGGGAAAGGCATCTATGCCCTTTCCAAGCGCTGCAATCCGCTATCGTGCAAAGCCCTCGCCGATGATATGGCGAAGTGGCTCGCCGACGCGAACGGTAGCTTCACGGGCGAGTTTTCAAATGCCTATGCCATCTCGCACTGCCAAGTAGCGGAAGAACCGCTCCAGCTGTTCGTCGTTGCGCCGCAGCTCGTCGGCGGTAAAGACGGGAGGCACACGCAGCGCAATTTCTTCTTCCCCGCGGCTGCCATTTTCAATGCGGAGATACTCGAGGCGCCAGAGGAAGTGAAGGCGAAGGTGCCTAACCGTGTCATTTCAAAGAACCCAGAGACGGGCAAGGATGAGATGCGCGTCGAGCTCATGGAGCGAACCGTCACGAACAAAGCGTATCTCAAGGAAGCGTGCATGAGCTTCTCGCACAGGAGCGAGAAATCGGTCGAGCGTTTCCTCAAAATCAAGGTGCGATACTGGTATTTCTGGCACGGCATCCCGATGCGCCGCACCGAGTGGGTGGAAGGGCTCAAGGCGCACATCTTCCAGCACGAGCTCGACCACGCGGCTGGCAAGAACATATACTTCAAATGAAAACTCTTTGGCACACAATCTTGATATGGCTCGGGGTGCGCAGCCGATGTTGCAACGCGCCGACCATAGACGACGGATGGCATGATTACTCAATCTGCTCATTTTGCCGACGCAAAAATATATGATGAACCTACCCGTACGCATGTATGACAAGCACCACAAGCAGATGCTCTACCCAGACGAGCTGCACAACTCTGGCGTCTTTCTCGACGCTTTCGGCAGGCCGTTCCAGCTCAAGCGCCACTGGTTCTCCGTCACCATCGCCTATCTCACGGGCTGCGTCGTGATGCACCAGACGCCGCATCGAACCGCGAAAGGAGAGCAGCTCTGGGAAGGAGACATCTGCGACTTCGACATTCCCAACAACTTCGGCTCGTTCACGGCGTGCCGCGGCCTCATGGGGTGGGACAGGGGGCTCCAAAAGTGGAACATCTCCATCACTGCGCCAGAGCAAAGCATGTTCGTGGACGGCTTCCATGTCGGGCTCATCAACCTGCGACGTGTCGGCGACCTCTACACGACGCCAGACATTCTCAAAACAACGCCCTATGCCAGCAAAGACACAGCAAAATAGCAAAGACACCGCAGAGCGGCTCCGAAAAATCGAGGAGCTCGAGCTGCACCGTATGCGCAACGAGAAGTACCGCTACTACGAGCCCAACGGCGTCGGCGAGGATTTCATCAACGCCTTTTCATCGGGCGACTATTTCATCCTGTTCCTCTCCGCTGCGAACGGCGTCGGCAAAACCGCGCTCGCATCGAACATACTCGCCAACCTCATGTTCCCTAACAAGGAGAACTGGTATTTCCGCGACAATTTCTTTCAAAACTTCCCCTACCTCAAGCGCGGCCGCATCATCACCGACAGCGCACTCGTCGAGAAGAACGTGGTGAACGAGCTCAAGTTCTGGTTCCCGCAGGGCAAATACTCGACGAGCAAGGGAGGCAAGCACTTCGAGAGTATATGGAAAACGCAGACGGGCTGGGATTTCGACATCATGACGTACGACCAAGACCCCGACCAGTTCGAAGGCGTCACGCTCGGCTGGGCATGGTTCGACGAGCCGCCGCCAGAAAACATCCTTCGCGCCACTATCGCCCGTATGCGTCGCGGCGGTATAATTATCATCACGGCAACCCCTATCTCTGGCTCGGCGCATCTCTACGATATGTTCGCGCACGGGGAAATGGAGGTCGAGGTGCAGCTGCGCGAGGGCGAGGAGCCCGTAAAGGTCAAGCGCAAGGTGTTCCATCTCACCGCCGACGTAGAGAGTGCGTGCAAACAGCACGGCATCCGAGGACATCTCGAGCACGACCACATCGTGCAGATGATTGCAGAGTACCCCGAGGATGAGCGGCAGGCGCGTATCTACGGAAAGTTCCAGCATCTCGTAGGCATCGTGTTCAAACGCTTCGCACGCAACATCCACGTCATCAAGCCCTTCTCGGTCAACCCGAGGGATTTTACCGTGTACCACGCACTCGACCCGCACCCGCGCAACAATGACGCGGGCATGTGGCTTGCCGTTGATAAGAACGGCACGAAATACGTCGTGGACGAGCTCTGGCTCAAGCCGCTCGACCACAAAGACCTTGCCTACCGCCTCAAGCAGAAAACGAGCTCGTACCGCACCATCTCGATGGTTGGCGACCCTTCTATGTTCGTACAAGACCAGCATCAAAGCCGTTCGCTGGCGACCATGCTCTCCGATGAGGGCGTGACATACAACCCAGCATCGAAAGCCCGCTCCGCAGCGGACAAGCGCGTTGAGACATCGCTCAACTACACCGAGGTCAACGGCCTCATGATACGCAAGCCCGAGCTCTACATTTTCGAAACGTGCCCGCGCACCATCTATGAAATCGAGCACTACCGATGGGATGACTGGAGCGGAAAAACGGCGGAGAAGCGTGACCGCAAGGAGAAGCCCGTGGACAAAGATGACCACATGATTGAAAACCTCGGCCGCCTCCTTCTCCAAGAGCCAGTTTTCATCCCGATGCCAGAGAACAAATCACTTGGCGTCATCGGGAACGATAGTTTTGACCCCTATGCAAGCTAACTACATACAAAAAGCACGAGAGATGCTCAAGGCAGAAATGAATGTCGAGGATGACCTTCTCGACCTGTACTTGCTGCTTGCTTTTACGAAAGGGATAGATACGGAGCTCATTGACGTGCATGATGCGTGGGCAATATGGCGCAATAAAACTGCCCCAGAGCACCGTTCTCTCGTACCGTTCAACCAACTCACGCAGGAAGTGCAGGAACTTGATAGACCATATTGCGAGAGTATCCAAAAAGTAGCCGCTCGATTTTTATGAAAGAAATCATCATCGCCTTCGACATAGACGGCACGCTTCTCAACAACGAAGGCGTACCGCCAGAAACGCCGCCGCATCTGCGGCCGCCCACCTCGGTCAACCTCGAGGCAGTTTTGCTGCTCCAAATCCTTGCTACCAAGATGAAAAACACGAAAATCTATGTGTGGAGCGGTGGCGGGCAGGACTATGCCGAGCAAATCGTGCGCCGCTACGGGCTCGAGAAGTACGTTGACCGCTGCTTCGGCAAGCACGAATACGACGAGGGGCTTTTCGGCCGCGTGGACATCTGCTTCGACGACGTGCACGCGTGCGAACTCGCGGAAAAAAATCTCATCGTGCGTTTCAAATAATTTTTCGTCGCGCAAGTATAGGTTATCCACAGGGTATGGATATTGTATGCAGGCGGTTGTTTTGCTATAATTTTAGTATCGCCAATCCTCCATGCAAATCCGTACACTAAAGGTAGTCGAGTACAAAGGAGCAAACGTCTATCTGCGGAACTTTGGCACGACGTTTGAGTACCTCGCCGTCGTCAAGGGGCAGCTCTACGGCTCCCACATCACCATCACGCGCACGCCGACACAGCGCTTGCTGGGACGGGATTATACGGAGAAGCAGCTCGTGGACGTGTGCAAAGTGCTCACGAATATGGCCACTGCGACCGTTGACTACGTTCTAGCAAATCCCGAGCCGCCAGTACCAAAGGCATAGGGTATTGATAGGGTATATAATTTTCATAACAAATATGGCACTCGTAGTAACTCGGCAGAAGGACGGAACGTACAAGACCACTCTCACGGGGGTGGACAAAGCGTTCGACATTTCAAAAAAGGTCATGAAGGCGGTCGTCGGCGCCCCGAAGATGTATGTGGATGCGGTAAAAGCGGCGAATAAGCGCAAGCGCGATTTCGACGATGCGGAGGAAGTGCGCCAGATTGAGCGTGCTTTCGGTTCCGTGGAGAACTACAAAAAGCTCGACCCGATGTTCCGTACCCGCACGGAGCGTCGAGAGATGATGAAATAACCACATGGCTGTCGTACCTGCAAAAAAGAAAGGCGTATACGCGACGAAGAAAGCGGTCAAGCCCGCTGCGGTTTCAAAGCGTGCAAAAAAGCAGGAGCGCCGCGACAAAGAGAACGGTGTCATCATGAACACCGAGCTCGACGAGGACGACAGAGCCGATTTAGAGAAGAAAAACTGGAGCAAGCTCATCAAGCAGGTCAAGAGCGAACACACCGCATCGTGGTGGTTCATCAAGCCAAAGTGGGATGAGTGGGCGCTGCGCCTCAAGCTCTACAACAACCAGAAGCGAGACAAAGACGCCGTGGGCGACACGACGCTTTTCACCATTTTCAATACTGTTCTCGCCGCTCTCTACAACGACCAGCTCGCTGCTGCGTTCCAGCCGCGTGAAAGCGGTGATGATGAGGTGGCCGAGAACCTCGACCTCGTGGCGGAGTACGACCACGATGAGATGGACAAAGACATTATTGATTACGAGTGGGACTGGGAGGCCATGTTCTACGGCCGCGGCCTCTGCGCGATGATGGATTTCGACCGCGATACGATGACCCCCGTGCCCGAGGTATGGAACATAATGACGGTGCTCCGCGACCCGCAGGCAAAGAGCGTGAACGGCGACAAGCGTGGCCGTGGTCGCTCTCGCTTCCTCTACCGCGAAATCCGCATGACCAAGCAGGAAATGCGCGATATGGGCGTCTATTTCGGTTTCAAAGACCTCAAGCCGACCACCACGAGCACGCGCTCTTTGGTGGATGAAAACATGCGCATCGCAGCCGAAGCAGCTGGCCTCGGCGACCCTTCGAAGTTTAGCGACATCGAAGGAGAGAACGAGACATTCCGTCTCATCGAGGGCTTCACCCGCATCAACGGCAAGCTCTGTTTCGTCACGCTCGCAGACGACATGAAGCGCGTGGTGCGCTATCACGAGCTCAAGGGCAACAACATGCCCATCGTAGACCGTTCAATCTACCCTATCCCGAACAGCTGGGATGGCGTCTCCGTCCCCGACCTCGTGGAAGATAAGCAGCGCGGCCGCGCAGTGGCGACCAACCTTTCGCTCAAGAGCGTCAAATCGTCGCTCCATCCGATGTACCTCTACGACAGCACCCGCATCACCAACCGAAGCGACCTCAATTTCGAGTTCAACAAGTTCATCCCCGTCAACGGCAACACGGGCAACGCAGTCGCAGTCATGCCGAAAGACCAAATCAAGCAGGACGTCGCCTTCATCCTCGACACGCTGCAACAGGGCGCAGAACGCGCTACAGCATCGCCAGACATCCAGCAGGGCGCACGCCCAGACGAGCAAGGCACCGCTACCCGCGACGCTCTCATTTCGCAGCGCGTTGATACCCGCTACAGCTTGAGTGCCCGCATCTTCGGCTGGTCGGAGAAGCGCTTTTGGAAGCTCTGGTACGCGCTCTACAAGGAGCACATGCACGAAGGCATTGACGAGAAAAGCGTGCGCATCGTCGGCGCTCTCGGTGCAAAGTGGCGCCCGTTCACGCGCGAGAACCTCATCGCAAACGCTGACCCAGACGTCAAAATCGAAAGCAAGGCCGTCTCCGACGCCAAGCGCTTCAACACTTTGCAGCTGTTCCGCGGCTGGGTGCAGATGGTCGCTCCTCTCAAGGACACCAACATCCGCTTCGCCATGAAGTACATGGGCAAGCTCTCGGGGTTGCATAAGGACGTGATTGACCAAGTGCTGCCGCAGACCATCGAGGAGATGCGTGCCGAGGAAGAAAACATCCAGCTCCGCAACAACGAAATCGTGGAGGTTACGCCGCAGGACGACCACTACACCCATATCGAGATACACAACAAGATGGAGGACACCCCTGCAAAATACGCGCACATCATGGCTCACAAGCGGGCTCTGATGCTGCAACGCGCACGCCCCGACCTGTTCCCGCCAGAGCCGTCGCAGGTACAGGGTGAGATGACCGAGAAGGCGCTCCCTGCTCCCGCGCAGGATACCGCGGGCAAAGGTCGGCAGGTTCCTAGCGCAGCTGCATAAATCGTATGGCTACCAAAAAGAAAACAACGAAAAAGGCAGTGAAGAAGGTCGCAGCGCCGAAAAGCGTGAAGCATAAGGCGTTCAATCTTGATGTGAAAACGAAGGAGCAGGCCGATACCCTCATCGCGCACCTCACCCAGCTCAAGCTCGGGGCGGGGTGGGCGCTCATGAAGCAGATACTCGAGGGCAACATGGCCGTGCTCGAGCGAGCCATCATTACCAGAATTGACCCGCAGACAGGGACGAAGCTCTCCGAAGCGCAACTCGATGAGATGCGTTCGAAGCACGCGGTGTTCGGCGAGGTGGTCGAAAAACCCGACCAGCTCATCGAGCTTTTCCGCAAGCAATCGGGCGGCTTCGTCCCTGCCTACGACCCGTATCACACGGACATCAAACAGATGCTCCGCGGCGATAAGGAGGAGGCGGCAGAGGAGAGCGCAGGTGTTCTTTGACAGGTTTCAAAGTTTCAACCTGTAGCCACGAGATTGGCTCACAGGGGAGAGGATAGTGCATAGGATTGGCGATTTCCTTTGCTCCGCTACCACTCCCCCCTGCGAGCCCGTGTCGGGCTCGGCGTTCGAGCTAGTCACTCGAACGAAATGACCGTAGGAGAGGTTTTTGGTAAGCCCCGTTTTCCTCTCATACGCGCTAACGCAAAAAATCACATGGGAGACAACGACCACGTTGATACCGACGACCGAGAGGACGTCGAGGAAGGTGAGGAAGATACCGATGCTGCGGATGACGCAGACGAGAGTTCTTCCGAGGAGGATACCGACGGAGACGAAGGTTCCGACGACGACAGCGACGACGATGATGAGGGCAGCTCCGATGAGGACGAGTCCGACACCGACGACGACGCTGACGATGGTTCTTCGAAAAAATCGAAGAAAGGAGGCAAGGATGATGAGGGTGACGACGAGGAGGAGGGTGATGAACCGCCAACTCGCAAGCCCCGCAAACCTGCCGACTTCGTAGCTCTGCGCCGCGGCAAGCAAGCCGCGAAAGCCCAAAAGGGCGGCAAGGGCGACGACAAGGGGGGAGATGCAGACAAGGGGGATGAGGACGAGGATGGCCTCGCTCCCGAAGATGCAGCCGCGATTGATAGGCACTTGGACAAACGTCTAAAGCCGCTTATCGAACGCGAGGAGCAAGCAGAGGTCGAGACACAAATCGCCGCCTTTGTAAGCCAAAACCCCGACTTCAAGCCCTTCGCAGCGAAGGTGCAAAAGTGGGCTCTCCACGACGCATGGAAGAACGTGCCTATCAAGCAAATCTTCTACGCGGCCGCTGGCGACAAACTGATGCAGCTTGGCGCGAAGCGCGGGAAGAACGCCGACGAGAAAGCCCGCAAGGGACGTACTGGCGGCTCGAGCGGCGACGGAGACAGCGGTTCGAAATCTTGGCATGACGCTCCTCTCGAGGACGTCGGCAAAGAAATCGAGCGCGTGAAGCTCGGTCGCAAATAGCTCAAACCATCCTCTTTACTCACAACATTAGTAGAAAAAAACATGGCTAACACAAGCCGAACACAAATCACGAAGGAGAACACGGAGTTCTACGACCGAGTGCTTCTCTATCGTGCAGTGCCCCTGTTCATTCACACCAAGTGGGCACAGGTTCGTGACATTCCGCGGAACGGAGGCACGAACGTCATCAAGTTCCGCAGGTATGGCAACCTGACCGCTGCGACGACCGCTCTCACCGAGGGCGTTACTCCTGCGGGAAGCCAGCTCTCGATTACTGACGTCTCTGCGACTGTCGCACAGTATGGTGACTACGTTACCATCACCGACCGCATTGACTACGAGAGCAAAGACCCAGTGCTCGTCGAAGCTGCCGAAATCCTCGGCGACCAGATGGGTGACACTCTCGACCAGCTCACGCGCGACGTGATTACCGCTGGCTCGGTGGTGTACTACTCTGGCGCTTCGAGCTCCAGCCGTGCAACGGTTGGCGCTACGGACTTGATTGACGCAGACGACATCAAAATCGCCGTGCGTACTCTCAAGAACGCGAAGGCACGCCGCGTCACCAAGATGATAAACGCCTCGACTGGCGTCGCTACAGAGCCAGTCAACGCGGCTTACATCGGCTTGGTGCACCCGAACGTCACCTACACCCTCAAGGGACTCACGGGCTTCGTGCCTGTTGAGAAGTACGCCTCGACCATGACCGTCATGGAAGGCGAGGTTGGCAAACTCGACGAGGTTCGCTTCGTTGAGAGCACCAACTGCAAGGTGTTCGCGGGTGAAGGCGAGAGCTCGATTGACGTCTACGCGACGCTCATCATGGGCTCCGACTTCTACGGTATTACTCGCATTTCGGGTGAAGCTGTCCGCAATATCATCAAGCCGCTTGGCTCTGCTGGTACTGCCGACCCTCTCGAGCAGCGAGCTACCTCGGGCTGGAAGGCGACGTTCGTGGCCAAAATCCTCAACGACGCGTTCGCAGTTCGCATCGAGAGCGCTGTTGCTGCCTAGCAGCACGCTCGTGAAGTAGGGGCAACCCTCTCGCCAATCCATTACCAACAATTAGCAAAGGAAACATGAGCGACGAAAACAACACAGCAACTCCTTACGACGAGCTCGACTACAACGAGCTTCGGAAGGTCGCCGCGGAGCGCGGCCTCCCCTCACAGGGGACAAAGGAGGAACTCAAAGCTCGTCTCGTGGAAGCGGACGGAAACGGCGCAGGCCAGACCCCTCCGCCTCCATCGAGGCCGAGCGCTCCGACGCCTCGCACATCTGCTCCTGCCGCATCCTCAAACGATGTCGCGCAGAAGCACATGACGAAGGCGATGCGCACCAAAGCGCACCTCGACAAGCAGCGCAAAGTGATGGTTTTCATCCCGTTTGAAGCGGGTGAGAACCCCGAACAGGCGGCCAAAGTGCCGTTCCACGTCGGCATCAACGGCTACAACTTCGACATTCCCCGCGGCACTGCCGTGGAAGTGCCAGAGCAGGTAGCCAAGATGGTCGCAGAGCGGCTCGCTTCCGAGGGCAAGGCAGGGCGGTCATACCGCGTTGACCTTGATGCGAAGAAGCAGGAGGCGCTCTCCTAGCACCCGAGCCAGCAGCCAGAAGGCAGGGAGCAAAAATTATCACTGGCGATAAACAACCAAAATCATGGCTGTAACCATCAAAGGCACCATCTACGACGGCGTACGCGGTGCAAAAGTCGAGTTCGGCACCTTCACCATTGACCCTGCGTCTTTGAACGCAGCGACAGAGGCGGAGGAGACGCTGACGCTCGATGGCGTGGCTTCTGGCGACCTCGTGTTCGTCAATCCTCGCGCACTCACCGCGGGCTTGCTCGTAAAGGGCGCTCGTGTGACGGCAGCCGACACCATCGGCGTGACGCTCCGCAACGAGCTCACCACGGCGGTGAACGGCAGCTCCGTGACCTACGACTACATCGTGGTCAAGTTCGGCGGCGACGCCTAGCTAACGGGCTCCCTGCCCTGCTCTGCCTCTGCGAAAGCGGGGGCAGCGACAGGGTAGGAAGCCACCAACAACACCTCTATGACTGGCACAACATTCGCAAGCTACATACGAGAAAAGACCAAGACCAACTCGACGACGCTCACCGATGCTCGCATCGTAACGCTCTCGAACGTGGTCAAGGACGACCTCGCAACCAAAATCATCACCAACGTGGATGAGGGGTACTTCGACATGGAGATGGTAGCCGACCTCGAGGCGAATATACGCGACTATTCGTTCGAAAACGGCATCGTCAAGAACCTGCGCTACGCGCACGCGAAGCTCGACGGCACCAACCCATCGTATCTCACCGAGGGGGATTTCTCGCTCTTTGAGACGCAGAAGCTCCCGATGGATGAGACGAATATCCGCTCACTGTACGCGGCACGAAAGCCGCAGTACCTCATTACGGGCATCTCGCTCAAGATACTCTCGGGCGAAGCGATTACCGCGGTGACGGAAGGGCTCAAAGTAGTCGGCGAAGTGTTCCCCGAGGATATAGCAGCGGGCGACCTTGCTTCGTCAAGCGACCTCTCTATAGCTGCCTCGACCACGACGCATCGCTTGCCACGCGCGGCACACCGCGTATGGGCGAAGATGGTGGTCATCGAGTACAAGCAGTCGCGCGAAAAACCCATCCCTCTCACCGAGGACGAGAAAAAAATCGAGCTCGACCTCGAGGAGCTGTACAAGACGCTGCGGAAACGCAACGCCGTGCGCAGTTTTACGGCAGCAGTGCCGCAAGATGATGGGCAAAATTACTAACGCTAACGCAAACCAACATGGCTGCAAAAGCACAAATGAACATCGGGCTCAACGTGGGCTACCGCCTGCTCGGTGCGGACGGTAAGGTCAAAAAGACCTTCCAAGAGAACGCGCTGTTTCGGTGGTTGATGAGGAAGGGCATCTTGTCGCCCCACGCGTGGAAGGTTCCGTTCCTTCTCGGGCACTGGACTGACTATGCGATGCGCTCCAACCTCGTGACCAACGCGGGGCTCGGCGAGGTGACGAACCTCATGGGCAACGTATCGTCTCCAACCGCCTTCGGCTATATCGCCGTAGGTACGGGTACGACCGCTGCCGCCGCAGGCAACACCGCGCTCGAGACGGAAGTGGCAACATCGGGACTTTCCCGTGCTGCCTCGACCAATACTCGCCAGACCACGACCACGACCAACGACACCGCGCAGTTCCTCAAGAGTTTCTCGGTGACTGGCTCGGTAGCAGTGACAGAAAGCGGCGTTTTGAACGCTGCCTCATCTGGCGTACTGCTCTGCCGACAGGTTTTCTCCGCAATCAACGTCGCCAACGGCGACACGTTGCAGATTACTTGGAAGGTGGTACTCGCTGACGCCTAGTGCATCCGCTCTGCCTCCGAACACTCGGGGGCAGGAACGGGCGCAATAGCCCGACACTATGGCAGATACCAAAAAACAACTGGACAAAATCGAAGCTCGGCTCGTTGGAAAACTGAACCGAGAAAAAGCGACTCTCAAAGGCATTGAGGTTGGCAAAGTAGGCCACCGCCCGCGCAGGCAGCGCAAGGATTTCGATATAGAAATCGTCGATACGAACGCCATTGAGGGCGGCGTTGAGGCGTTTATTCGTGCATGGGAAAACGGCCAACAAATCGCCTTCGGCAAAGACGGCAGCGTCGAAATCGAGCGTATCCGCATCTTCAATCCACCCATCCTCGTAGATGACGAAAATGGAGATATTGTGCGTGAGTATCCATACACCGACCCAGACACAAAAGTCACAAAGGTGACAGTGAAAAAATATCGCGAAGCGCCAGAGGAAGCGCTCATGCAGGTCATCGAGCACACAGTAAAAGTGATGCAGTTCAAGCGTCTCGATACAAGCCGCATGGTCAAGGGCAAACGCGGCAACACCACAAGCACTTTCTATCCGAACGCAGGGACAGGTACAGCGCCAGTGGACGGCGAAGCACTGCGCTCTGTAGCGGGTGAAGCATGGAGTACGCTGCGCGGCGGAAACGGCAACGGCTCGAGCGTGAGTGCGAACTCCATGCGCGTATCGCTTCGCGCATGGAGCACTACAAACAACTGGAACCAGATTTTGCGCGTGCTCATGGGCTTCGATACTTCCTCCATACCCGATGGCGACACCATCAATAGCGCCACGATTTCAGTATGGAAAGACAACACGCTCGGCGTTGGCTCAACCTGTTCACTCACCGAGAGCTTCAACTTCACAAATGCTTCTTTCGGAGATGTGACAACGATTGCCGATAGCGACTACCAGCTGCAAACGGGTAACTCGACCGTCTACTCGACCGCGAAAGCGTGCAGTGATGTCATCAATGGCCAATACAACGACTGGGCGCTCAATACTGACGGGAAAAATCACATAAGCAAAACAGGCATTTCATATTTCGCGCTCAAGCCGACAGGCGACATCACCAACACCGAGCCCTCGTGGTCATCTTCCTCTATTGCCGACTTCACCATGTACTCGGCTGATGAAACTGGCACGAGCAAAGACCCGAAGCTTGTGGTGGAACACACCACGCCACTCATCGAGGCAACTTATACCGAGAACGCAACTCTCAATGAGAGTATCCTCAAGGAAACCACGCGGCCGATACTCGAAGCCATCGGGCTAAACGACAGCATCGTTCGCAGTATTTCGCGCACCATTTCCGAGGCCATGACAGCAGTCGGCACCTTCCTCGGAGAAAAGGTCATTCCCGTGCTTCTCACTGAAGCGATTGCACTCAACGACGCTATTACGCGCCAGATTACTGCCCTGCGAACAGAAGCGATGGCGCTCAACGATACACTCATTACTGCATGGACGAAAGTGGTCACGTTTATCGAGAATATCGGGCTCAACGACATCTTTTCTCGCGTGTTGACGCTCTCGATTACATTCACTGAAAATATCGGCTTGAACGATACCATCAGAAAACTCCTCAACGGCTCCGCGGTCATCTGGCAGCGCGTTGCACGAAACGTCTCGAGCTGGAGGCGCATAGACCGCGATAACCCGTAAACGTATGGACACCATTCACTACATCATCTACCTCGGGAGGAAAATGACAGACAGCTTCCAGCTCAAGGCATTGTTCGCATCGCTCGTCACCCTTCTTTCCTACCTGTTCGACCCGACGCACATGATGGGGATGATTGCGATTTTCGCTCTCATCTGCGCGGACTTCATGTTTGGAGTTTCTGCATCCCGCAAGCAAGACATGCCAGTGCGCAGCGCAAAAGTGCGACATACCGCTGTAAAAATCACGGTGTATTTCGCACTCATCGCCTGCGCTCGCATCACCGAGTATGCGCTCCCCATGCCATTCCTCGATGAGAGCATCATCGGCTTCCTCGCTGCGACAGAGCTTCTTTCCATACTCGAAAACGCGGGGCGCCTCGGCTATGTCGTGCCGAAGCAGCTGGTGAAAGTGCTCGGAGATTATACGAAAAAAATGTAACTATATGGCCAGAATAGACATCAAAAATCTCAATATGGGCGGCATCGCGGACAGTGACTACCTCGGCGCGGAGAACAGCGTCGCGGAAATGGTCGGCCTCGATATTCACTCCGTTGCTGGCCTCATCAAGCTGAACCAAAAGCTCGTAAAAGACAGCGGCTCGACCGTGACCGAGTTCTGCCGCGCGAAAGTTTCGTGCAGCAACGGCTCGACGTACTGGTTCGGTGACGCTGGCGGTATCTACGAGCGCACTTCTGGGGGCACATGGAGCAAGGTGGTCAACCTTGTCGCTCCCGCAGCTGGCTCGGTCGCCATCAAAGGCGCAGCGGAGCATGATGGGTATATCTATTACGCCATGCAGTCGCGCCTCGGCCGTATCGCAGTGCCCGCAGCTGGCGGCTCATGGGCTGGCCGCGACGATAACTGGGCAACCTTCACGAACGCGGACGCTGACTGGCATCCGATGAAGATAGTGAACCTTGTGCTCTACATCGGCGACGGCAATCTCGTCGCGCAGGTGGAGGACGGCGTATTCACCGCGAACGCCCTCGACCTCAAAATCGGACTGCGCATCAAAGCGCTCGGCCGAGATGATACGAACCTGCTCATCGGAACCTTTGCCGCGGCGAACGTGGCAGAGACGGAAATCCTCTCATGGAACACTTGGAGCGTCTCGTATAGCGTCGCAGATACCATCCCAGAGGTGGGCATCAATGCCTTTCTCGAAGCCGACAACATCGTCATCATAAACGCAGGCGTGAAGGGCAACACCTACACCTTCAACGGAAGCAAAGCGGAGCTCTATGTGCAGATAAAAGGCGACTGGTCGAGCACCAACAAGGCAGTCGTGCACCCAGAGGCCACCTTCAACTTCAACGGATTGCCTCTTTTCGGCCTCTCGCAGCAGACGGGCACAGGCGTCAATCTTGGCGTCTATTCTCTTGGTAGGACGAACAGAAAGTATCCATACGTCCTCAACCTCGATTTCCCCATTTCCGAGCGCTCTGGGGGCAATCTGGTGCTCACAGGCATAGAAATAGGAGCCATCGTCGGCATCGGCGACCAGTTTCTCGTGAGCTGGAAGAACGGCTCGACCTACGGCGTAGACCTTCTTTCGCTCACGCTCAAAATCGAGAGCGGCTATTTCATCACCCGCGTCGCTTCGATTGACCGCCTCGCGCAAGACAATTTCGGCAGCGTCTCCGTTCCATATCGCTCGCTTCCCGCGAGCACTGCCATCAAGGTGCATCGCAAAGTGAACCACGCTGTGACCTTCACGGAGTTCGACGGCACGACTGAAATGGAGACGGACACCGACAGGATGGTGCGTCGCACGACAAAGAACATCGGCGAGGCGAATACCGTGCAGGTGAAGGTGGAGCTTACGCCGAACAGCAACGCAACGCCCGAGGTCGAACGGGCAATCATCGAGGTGAACGTAGACCAATAACATGGCAGAAAAAACCATCATCCCCTATACCGACGTCCCCTTCATTCCTTTCGAGGAGGTGCAGGAGCCGAACTACGAGAAGATGGCATCCATGCAAATCGGCTTCGGCTCGCGCGTCATGCGTGCGAACGAGCAGGGATTGTGGATGGGAGCCGAGGCGTTTGCAGACGCTCCTTTCTCCGTGGACATGCAGGGAAACGTGACTGCATCGAGCATCACGCTCTCTGGGTATGTGGCGACGGGAGGAGCTGCGGCCGACATCAACGGCAACGCGACGACCGTCTCTGGCGGCAAGCTCACGGCGGGAAGCGTGACCGCTGACAAAATCACCGTGTCGCAACTTTCCGCTCTTTCTGCGAACCTCGGCACAATCACAGCGGGAACCATCACAGGCGCTCTTTTCCGCACCGCGGCATCTGGCGAGCGCATCGAGATGGATACCACCAACACCAACCAAATCCGCTTCTATTCGAGCTCGACGCTTTACGGGATGCTCGAGGTTGACCAAGTGGGCAGCGATGGCTTCATCCGTCTTTGGTCATTCGACAGCGGTGGTGGCATGGAGATTGACACAGGTGTAGGTGCCTCTGGTTTCAATGCCGTGACACTTTTCTCAAACGGCGGCGAAGTATTCACCAACGGCAACGCCAGCAACGGCTACGTCGGCTTCACCGCAAAAAATGGCGGCAGTTTCTATGTACACGGCGGGGCATCGGGAGACGAAATCGTCACCGACATCAACTGGAGCTGCGACATCGTGCCTTTTGCAAACAACTCATACAATCTCGGCTCCTCGAGCTTGAAATGGAGCACGGTGTACGCGCTCACTGTCTCTGGCCTCACGACGCTTTCGGTATCTGGTACGGCATCCGTCACCAACCTCAACATCAACAGTGTAGCAATCCCGCGCATCTACCACGGCTATGTTTCTGGCACGACCCTTTCAAAGACGAACAGCTCCTTCACCATCGCAAATCCCGCGACTGGCCGATACACCATCACGCACAATTTCGGCTCGACGAACTATGTCGTGCTCGCAACGGCGCTGCGTGCCACTGGTTCTGGCGCGTACAGCGCGAAGGTGAACGACCTGTCGAGCAACAGCTGCGAGGTGACGATTTTCGACGACACGGGCGCGGCGCAGGCGAGCGACTTTATGTTCACAATCATGCGGCCGTAGAAGCAAAAATGTGCGATAATAACATACACAACCATGAACAACAAGCAAATAAAAATCGAGGACTTGCAGAAGAAGGTGAAAACCTACTACGCCGAGGAAACGAAGCTGCTCAAAAAGCTCGGCATAGTCCGCAGGCGCGGCATCACTTTCCCGAAGCGGCAGCGTGTTCCGTGGCTCTCAAAAATCGCCTCTCGCATCATTTCGATGCAGGGCGGCGTAGTGGATGACCAGTTCACCATTTTTATCAATCGAAAATAACTTTATCAATATGGCAGTCACATACAAAGTAAAATCTGGGGACACGCTGAACAGCATCGTGCAGCAGTACGGCTTCAAGAACTACAAGGAGGCGGGCATCACCTCCGTGCCTTCGGGCAACTTCGACCTCATCCGCGTCGGAGACAGCATCACCATCGGCAACGCGGCGCCCCCAGCTCCGCAGACCGTCGGCGCGGTGGTGAACAAAAACGACAGCGCCTCTGCTTTCATCAACAGCCAGCAGCAGAACGACATGGCGAAAGCCGCATCGAAAGACCCCGAAGCGCCCCCTGTTCGCAAAGCGGCATCGGAAACGCTCACGGACGCTTTCAAACAAATCACGGGCAAGGACAGCATTTTGCCGTCCATAGACCGTCCAGCGCTTCCCAATTTCGAAGCAAGCTATAACGAGCTCCGCAGCAAATACAACGTCGGCCAGCTCGAGGGCACGCTCAACGACCTCGATGCGGAGGAACAGAGCATCCGCGCAACAAAGCGTGCTCGTCTCCAAGCTGCGGAAGATAAGCCAGTGGCTCTCGGCGTCATCGGCGGCCGCCAGAGCGAGATAGACCGACAGGAGAACAAGCGCCTCGAGAGCATTTCCGTGCAGAAGCAGGGCATCGCATCGCAGCTCGCAACGGCGAACTCCGTCATCCAAAACACCATGAACCTCAAGGGCATGGACTACAACGCCGCGAAGGGCGAGTATGACAGCCAATTCTCGCAGAACCTTCAAATGTTCAATCTCGTGAAGGGACTTTATGACGCCGATGTCACAGAGAACGAACGCATCGCAGACAATGCACGCGCGAACCTTCAAATCATCTACGGCAACCTCAAAGACACGCCCGATACCGCGGTATCGCAAGACCTGCAATACACCATCAACAAGCTCGAGCTCGAAGCTGGATTGCCGAAGGGCTTTTACAGCCGCATCCAATCGGAAAAACCAGAGGCGACCGTGCTCTCGACAACGACCCGCACCACAGGCGGCCAGAAATACGCAGATGTCATCTACCGCAACAAGGACGGCTCTCTCACAACAAAGACGGTCAATCTCGGTGCAACGAACGAAGGCAGCGGTGGCGACCTGTCGGAAGCGGAACTCGAGCGCGGTGCGCGTTCGTCCATCGTCAAAACGCTCGACCCTGTTCGCGGTGCCGACGGCTTTGTTTCCCCAGACGATTACAAGAAAGCACGCTCTGCATGGATTTCGGCTGGCTTCTCACGCGACACGTTCGACAAATCGTTCGCCGCGGAGTACGTCAATCCCGAAAGCTATACAGCGGTCGGCGTGGACTACGTTTTCTACTAAAAAATCATGAGCGCACTCGACGAACTCAACAAAGCGCTCGGGCAGAAGTTCAGTAGCAAGCCCGAGGAGGATGGTGGTGTAGAGCTGGCAACAGTGGATTATTCGAAGCGCTCGAACAATCTCTCTGCGCTCGACCAAGCGCTTCAAAAATCATTCTCGGCCGAGAGCAAGCCAAAGACGCAGGCGCCGCTCCCAGAAACATCTCCCGTGAAGGAGGAGCCGCAGGGTTTCTTTGCCAAAGCGCTTGGCGCTGGGAAAAGCGCTATCAAGTGGGGGCTCGACGCATGGAACTCTTTGCAAACACGCAACGACAAGGCGAGCTTCGAAATGCGGCAAATCATGTACGGCAAGAACAATCGCATCGTGACTGACCCGCTCACGGGCAAAAAGAAGCTCACCAATGACCTGCTCGATGAGTATGCGAACGCATCCACCGCGGAGCAGCGCACCGCAGTCATCCGCAAATCGGAGCAGGATATTCCGCTCATCAAGATGCTCAACTCGCCCACTGGCAAGAAGGTCATCAAGACCGTCTCCGAAGCGACCAGCAACTTGCCGCTCAAAGCAGCTGCTACTCTTTCCGCAATCGGCGACCAGATCTATGACGAGGCATACAGTGCTTACCTCGCAGAGCGCAACGACCCGAGCAATCCGACATGGCAGAAGTTTCTATACGAGCTTCAAGACACAGGCGTGCAAACTGCGGTCGGTGCACTTCTCGCGCTTGGCACAAGCATCGCAACGAGAAATCCGAAAGCGGGCATGGCTGTCTCTGGCGCTTTTTATACGGCACTTTCCGCAGATGAGCAGCTCCAAGAGCGAGGCAAAGTAGAGAGCGGCGGCAATATCGCCATAGACGTGGTGGGCGACGCGGTGCTCAACCGTCTCCTCTTGCGCGTGTTCAAGGAACCCGCAGGCGCTCTTTGGAAAACAGTGGCGCACGGTTTTGGTACGGAAGGCAGCACCGAAGTGGCGCAGTCCCTTTTGAAATACGCAAACGACTACGGCAACGCTCGTTCCGAGCAGGAGAAGCAGGCCGTGCTCGACAAGGCAAAGCAGTATGTGACCTCTGGCGGCATCCTCATGGAGTTCGGTGTCGGCGGCGTGGCTGGCGGTGTCATAACAGGCGCAGGTACGCTCGCTGGAAGGGCTATAAACCCCTCACAGCAGCCAAACAAGGGCGGAACGACTGGAGGAGCGGGAGAGGGCGCAAAAGAGCCCGTAGCGCCGTTTACGGTGCCAGACGAGGCGCCTGTAGGCGGGGGCGACCGCGAACCAAACACTAGCGGCTTCTCGGCCGACTTCTCGGAGAACATCTCCGAGCTGCGTGATGCTGTCGCAAATCTCCAGCGCGAAGGCGGCCTCAACAACGAGGCGCGTATTGCCGCGGAAGATACGCTCTCTGATTACGCGAAACTCTACGAGGACAGGAGCGTCTATGTGCCGAGCGATGTCTCGAGTGCACCGCTCGTGCAGGTTTCGACCGTCACTTTCCCCGATGGCAAAGTAGCGATGCGCTTCTCCGCAAATACTCCGACGCAGGGCATCGCAACCGAGTACGACTACAACCAGCTTTTCAAATCACAGGAAGCGGCAACGGCATCCGCACAGGAGGCAATTCTCGCGTGGGCGAATACGCAGCTCGAGACGACGACCAATCCGCAAGAGCGCCAGCAGCTCGAGAAGGTCATCTCATTCGCAGATGAACCTCGCGCACCGATTGCTGACAATGTACGCAAGGAAGGAGACGAACGAGTGCGCAAGACCATCGGCATGATGGACGACAACAAGGCATACACCCCGCGCATGAAGCAGCTCATCAAGGAGGCGCAGGAAAAAGGCGAGACGTTCCCATTCACCAAGTTCACCCCAGAGGAGCAAGCAATTTTCGATAACGCATGGCGCGAGGCGATTTCAAGCATCCCCGTCACGGTGT